>Ga0315314_1002013_pt1 | contig 17214 bp, 15 predicted proteins | sample TDP9_MG_FD_203631 | JGI IMG/M metagenome (GOLD analysis project Ga0315314, IMG submission 203631) | Freshwater sediment microbial communities from Lake Towuti, South Sulawesi, Indonesia - TDP9 | ecosystem: Environmental > Aquatic > Freshwater > Lake > Sediment | place: Indonesia: South Sulawesi...
CAGACCTTGAGTTCTTCTTGCTCCCCAGAGGTTGACATATACCGCTTTGATTCCCTCATTCTCCAGCCTAGTATTGACTGCTTTGATAAGGCTGGTCTTGCCGACCATCCTTGGCCCTAGCACAGCAACCCACCTTCTCGCCTCGATCAAGTGAACCAGTTCATCAAGCTCGCTTTCCCTTCCGAAGAGTTCCTTCGCAGACTCTTTGGGATTGAGGTCGAAGAGAGGCAAACTTAACCCCCATAAGTACTTAACCCCCATAAGTAATAAATCCAGCGGAATCAGACGTCACGAAACAACACTGGATTATGCTCAGTTGTTGAGATCGACGTAGACGTCTAATTCCTGTTAGTCGTAAGGAGCAGCTTTGACGATGCTTGAGGCCTTGGCTACAATATCGTCGAAGCCTACTACTTTCATTGGTAGAAGGGCGTTGTATAGCGCTTCGGTCTTCGTAACCATTCTTTCACGTCTTTCAAAGTAGTTATCCATTTTATGGCATACTACATTAAAATGCTTGCAAAGGGGTAGGGTCCTAGCCGCTGCTTCTGTTTCCATTCCCAGTAAGCCTTCCAACCGAGAGCAGTCTCTAGAAAGATCTTGAGCAAGACTGCGGAGGCGGCTTCAAAGGCTGGTGATATACGCGTAGGCTTTGGCATCCTGCTTACTGCTGGTTATCTGGCTGAAAGGGATGGAAAAGGGAAGATTGGGCTTGATGACTTGGAGACGGCTGCGAAAGCAGCTGAGATTGTCCTGTGACACGGGGTCGCAGGGACACACACCCCACCCCTCTTTCTCTTGGACACCCGGGGGAGGGGGTAGGAGTCTTTCAGGATTATTTCAAGGTGATTCGAGACCGAGGCAACTTTTGAGGCTCTTTTTTAATTTCTCCTTGTATTCCTCTTTTGTATATACTCTTGGCGTCAGGTAGCGAAAGTCCTTCAGGTGATGAGCGATGGATGTGTCATCGTCAATCAAAAGCGAATAGTCACCATCTTTCTCCACGTAAATAGCCGTATCTGGCTCGCCGCTGATAACTAGTTCGACAGGAGGTGGTTCTGAAACAAAGATCCATTCCTCTTCCACGCCTGAATCTTGTGACAACATCGTTTTCTGACGCGGTATCAACAGCACGCGCCAAATAGAAGACTTTTCCTTGGCCATCAGCAGCGAAGGCTCTTGGTACGCAACTTTGATGGGTCGTCTCTCGGATAGCATCTTGATCAATTCTTGGAGGAAAACCAATTTGCCATCATAGTTAACCATTTTATGCCAAATATTGAAGTCATCAAACTTGGCCAACTCATTCTCCTTGTATTGGAGGATGTCGTCTAGGTCTGGGGCCATATTCTCATTCAATAGTCCTTCGTATGTCTTTTCCATCATGAGTTCGAAGGCCACGGTAGTCTTGTGGTAATAAACAGACTGGTACATATGGTATCTTCCAATGAGAAAGTTCTCAATAGCCTGCCTCCCTTTTTGCAAAATCGCTAAATGAGCAAGAGTTTTCATGTTCACAGTTATGGTTCGGATCAACCTGTCCACATCAACGAAACCATAGGCAACCCCTGTATGGTGAGCATCACGAATCAAGTAATCAATCCTATCAACGTCAAAGTCAGAAGACAAGAGATAGCTGAAAAGCTTGTTTTCTGAATACTTTCTCTCAATAATTGCTGATATTTTTTCGGGGTCGTACCCTGCATTTCTGATCATTTTTCCGATTTCAGTACTCTTGACGATGTAACCACTCAGTGTCTCATGTTTGCCTTGGTCTCCATGTCGCTTTTTCATCACATTTTCCACGAGATGTGAAAATGGATAGTGCCCAACATCGTGAAGTAGTGCAGCCAGTCTTAGTTCTTGCAATTGGTCTTCTTCCAGATATTTGTCTTCAATTAGGCGGCTGGCAATCTTGTCCATTACGAACATGGACCCAATTGAATGGGCGAATCGACTATGGGTTGCGCCAGGATATACCAAGTCTGAAAGACCGAGTTGTTTGATTCTTCTCAGTCGCTGGAAAATCGATGTGTCCATTATTGAGCGTTCGATTTCGGTTATGCCGATATAACCATGGACGCAGTCATACACATGTTTGACGAAGCTGAGTCTCTTGCTTCGCGTCTCTTGAGCGCCGTGGGCACTCAAGAAATAACACGTTCCTAGGCTAACCCGTACTTGTGAAGAATCTTAAAGCCTTGCTTGGCGTCACTCTCGTCGAATTTCCCGGGCTTTGATTTCATCACTCTTTCTATGGCTTCTTCTTCACTTGTAATCTTAGGATACGCGTACGTATATATGAAATGCAACGAACTCAGAAGTTCCAACCAGTAGCCTTCACCATTTGGCAATCGATCGATTTCGGCTAGTAACTTCTTCACACGTTCAATCGGTGTCTCCGGCAGACGAATATCACTAGGTCTATCTGAACCTGCCAGATTTTCGAGTTCAAATGCGTCTTTTGTGAGCCCAGGTGAGTATGGGCCATGATAATACCAGCCAAAACCATAACCCAAACGGACGCCCATCTCTTGCGACACGTAAACCATTTTCTGCAGAACCAATCTCTTCTCGAAAGTGCTTGTGTCAAGTGGTTTTCCGACTGTATCTAAGAATCTATAGAGCTGTAAACGTCTATCTCCAGGCATCCTCTCACACACATTTTCTCAGCGTATCTAGGAAGAAACGTTATTTGTCTTGAATCTCAGATCTTATAAGACTTGTGTTAAGAAGACTTCATAAGCGAGAGAGAAGGATGAAACTGAAAAGGTGAGACTAACTTTTTCTGTTCCAACCGCTGAGATCTTGAATCTTCGGCCATATTTAAGAAATGAAAACCGCCAATTTCCAGCAGCAAGTTAGAAGCCTATTCCCTGAAACCAACCATAGATGTCAGATGTGGGAGTACTATTCTTCTTCTCCTATTCGTAGTGTGTTGTGGACATTGACTCTTCTTCCAGACCGGTCTATGATAAGTGATCTGCCCTGTGGGTTGGCGGTCAACAGATCCTTCATCGCTATAAGTTCCTCGCCGGGTATAGTCTTCTCTCTAGCGAAGTGTGCGATGAATCCTTGCTTCACATCATTTCTAGGGTCGGTGAGCTTCACTAGATCATTCTTGAAGTGTGTGATGTCTTCATCAAGTCCGAGCTCTGCAGCTATCAGAGCTCTCTGATGTTTCATGTCGTATCTTTTGGAGTGGAGAGTGTTTATGATCGCTATGTCAAAGTGGCCTCTTCTCTTTCCTTTTTCAGATGGAACGAGTAGACCTTGGCTGTTTCTAGTGTATCTTCCTATGGTTGGCAGCTCTTTGTGGAGTAGAATCGTCTTCCTCCCATCCACAGTTTCAATTAAGCCTTTGAAGGTTCTTCCAGCGTAGAGGAGGTAGTATAGGTAGCAGTGCATATCAGATTGGGTGTAGAAGAGATGTGGATGTTGAATGAACTTCCTGCCAAGCCTCTCAAGGCAAGATGCAACTCGAGACGCACATTCATTCAGCGGACTCATGACGGCTTCCACTTCTTAAGACTCGTATTCGCACGATATCAAACGTAATGCTTTAGCGAACATTATGAAGATTGCATCCTTCCCTTACCGAACCGCTAGGAAGCTCAGACGAGGTCCCGAGGAAAGGAATCTTGAACCCCCTCAATACGGAGCTTTCTCAAAGCTCCAAGCGGATATTTCTAGTTAGCCACATCGGTGGGCTTGATGAACAGGTTAAACATATCATCAGGCTTGAGAATGGAGAAGTAATTGAGACCCTCTAACGGACTACCGCACGCCTATCAGAAGCATCACTTCATTAATCTAACACAAACATTTCAGAAACTGTTCTTTTGAAACAATTACCAAATTTCTAGTTTCGTATGTTGGCTTGAGCTTACTCTTCAAGAAGCTAAGATATTCAGTTATCTTCAGAAAAGAGTTAAGTGTTGATTGATCCCAAGGGACTACAATGCCTATTCTTCCAAGAGAACATGCATTGACTATATCCCCAAGTCTATGCTTTCTAGTTCCGCTTTTTTCGATTTCTACTGCCATGAAACATCTTGCATTTGGATTTACACCGTCAAGACCTCGGCAATCGGTAATAATTTCACTTCCGAAAGAAAAGTTCTTGGAATTATTCTTGAATGATAGCAGGAGATTGTTCAAAAAATCACGCGAAACTCTAGTTAATTTATCATATTTCTCTTCGTACTGTTCTGTTCCGTACGCGAAAGGACCTACTGCAATGTCAACTCTCGGCGAGTATTTGCTTACTGCTTCTCCTCTGAAAGGAACCCATTGGTTTTCGACTTCAACTTTTTCCTTAAGCTTTTCAAAGTATTCTCTTAATGAATCCTTTACCTTAGCTTCATATTCCTTGGTTTCTAACATACGTACCACCATTTGATCAACTAATAAAGGCGTTATGAGTCAATTCATTTGTGCATGGTACAATTTGATGATGTAAGAAGATTTCTTTCCTCATCAACTTACGATCTGATCCCCCAGAAACATCCTCAGAGATAAGCGTCTCCTTACTCCAGCCCTTCGCAACAAAAGCCTCTGGATTTCGATGCATTTTCGTGCCTCCATTTTTGAACAATCAGTCTAGCTTAAACAGCTCCAATTTGCTAAGCACGTTATTGAACTCTTGTAGAAGGCTAGAGGCTTTCTCAACATCTGCAACTGTCAGGTATGCTAGCGACTTTCGAAAATCCTCTCCTAGGGCCTCTACTTCACCTCTGACTTGATTGACTATTGCGGAGCCACCTACGACGACAACCTTCTGTACGCTTGGGTTCTTCTTAGCTTTTTGAAGATTCAGGATAAGTGAGTCGATTGATCCCTTTCTCTGAACTTCAAAGACATACGTCACCATGCCGAGATTTCCGATCTTTGTGCTCCAAACCAAGTCAACGACGGCGCCTTTGGCTATCTGCTTCTTGTATTCTATGTCAAAACCAAGGCCAGAGCCAATTGCACCCAGTTTTTCTACGACTTCATCGTGGTCGAAGTCCTCACTCTCGGCCTCCGGTATTGATACTCCAACTTCACCCTTCATCACGTTGTAGAACAGGTACGCTAGGAAGAAGTCAACGTCGGTAAAGTCAGCTTTCTCGATGTCGTTTGATATCAGCATCATTCTTACTAGGTCTAAGACTTCAATGCACTTCTCGTACTCCTCCCCACTTACAGAATATGTGAACACTCTCTTCGGGAGCAAGTTCTCCATTCCCAAGAAGGGCAAAACGCGTTTGGGCTTTATATTCCAAACGCAGTACTTGGATGAATCGAAGAAGTGGAGAACCTCTGTTAGCGAAGAAGCACCCAATCCCTTTATGTTCCCTCTGAAACGGTCGTACCTGTGCGCTATCGAATCAGTCCCGTAGAGCAATTCCTTGAGCTCAATCTTTATCTTTGCCAGATCGTTTTCTTCAACGATCTTGTGAACAAGATAGTCTTTGTTGGTCCAAATCTGGCTAGCCCACAACGATTTTATCAGTAGGCCAAAGTCTTCCTCCGACAGCTGAGATATCAAATCCCTGTCGAGACCCACCTTTTCAGAGGGCGATCCAAGCAGTTTTGTGAAAAGAGTTCTTCTCTCCACCCTCTCCTTCTGCCATTCAACCCCTTTTTCAGACTTCAGAAAGGATTTGAAACCTGAAAGATGCTGCTCTATCCGTTTTATCTGCTCATTACTCAATTGACCCATGAAAAATCACAACCCAGAATAGTTTTTCAATATTACACATATGACGTTGCGCTTCAAGCTCTCTAAGCATATCTAGTCATTTATTAATATGTGTAATCGGCAAATAATATAGCGTGTTAGCTGATTAGAATGAGAATAGCTAACGAGAGAACTCTGGAACTGAACATAACCCATCAGCTTCTCTCTCTTTACTCTGGTTCTTTTGCAGTGGGAGCCACGCAGGAATTTGAATCAAAAACAGGGGTGGACTCAGGTATCCGGACTACTCCCTATAGAGCGATACTATTCCAGTACAAAGCTTCCAACCCAAGAAAGGGAACCGACGGCGTTGAAGCGCATTTTCTAATTAACAATAACAAGAGGAAGGACCAGCATGTCAAGCTGCACAGATTGGCCGAAAGATTCAGAAATGCGGCATTCTATGGCTTCCCCCTAGTTGTTTCAGACCCCTACTTTCAAGCCAATGCAAGCAGTCTGATTCCCGTCACTGTGTTTATAGGCGTGGATAGGTTGCCGCGGTTCTCAGAGGGCAACCCGCACAGAATAAAGGTCTTCTCAAACGGCGCCTATATTGTCTGCTCTGAACCGCATGAAGGGAGAGGCATTACCGGAGAAGAGTTCATCGCAGCCCTCAAAACTAGAGATGTCGGAATTCCGGTAGAGCACGGAAAGCAGAGCCTTGTTTCTTTCATCGAGAAACTGGATCATGCCTGTCGCGAGGCCGAGCTCCGTCAGCGCCTAATAAGAATTGCTTTCTTCCACGAGAGGGAACCATTCGTATACACTCTCAGGTTCGGCAGAGAAAGAGCGAGAACTGATGAAATCCAGCGCAGGCTGTTCTAGTGAGTTCTTGAAATATTAGAGACCTAATCTGATTTGCTGCACGTTCTGTTCATATAGATTCTTTCGCTATGTTTCGGAATCTGCATTGTGGTGCGGCTTCTCTCATTCTTGCCGGGATTATCCGGTCTGCGAGCCGTAGGTCGTCCTCATAGATGTCGATTGCCCTGAGCGAATGGTCTTCGTAAAACTTGCGTTTGAGATCTATAGCGCTGGTTTCTGGCCATGGCTTCCTCTCCCAGTATTCGATGTATAGGTCGATTTTGGGGATATACCAGTCGCATAGGACCTCTCGTTTGGCTCGTTTCACGGGGCAGTTGTATTCGTGCTTGTATGGGAGATGTTCATGAAGCCAGTCATCTAAATACCTCTCGCTATAAGATTTTGTGATATGCCCGTCCTTCGCCTTGTAGCCGACTAGGCGTGTTTTTGCGCGAGGTAGGGGCGGAACCTCTAGGAAGATTCTCCAGAGCTCGTCGATGAACTTGGTACCGAGCCTATCCGGGAAGAGAAGTATCCCTCTTCTGCTTACTCTTATCCATCCTCTGTTGATTAATGGCAGAAGCGCTGCTTCATCGAGCGAAGGACACCTCATCTTCCTTCTTACGCGGACTTGAGCTGGAAAGTAGCCGTCAAATGCACAGGGTTCTATGTTCAGGGTGCCATCTGTCACTGCCTCGAAGACTCCATGCAAGCGATTGCTCTGGTAGTTGAGTAAAAAAAGAACGTCTCCCTTCTTGACTCGAGAAACTCGGTTCCACTCGAACTTTGGCGACCCAAAAAGTTTCTTTTCGAGGCATTCTCTTTCAGTCCGATTGTTGCATAAGAAAACGTATCCGTTTGGAAGTTTGGCTTCTTTTTTCTCTTCTGCCTCGTACAACACGCCGCAAGGGAGTCCCCTACGGTAAGCATTACTGGACACAGATCTTCGATCCCCCAAGACCATTGTCAAAAGCGGAAGTGTGTCCCTCTGATTGTGCAATTAATGAATCGTAGTAAAATAATCAAGTATCTTCCTTCAATCCTTCAAGCAGTTTCTCGGCGGCTAGCAATGATTGTCTCTTCATTCCTGCAACCATAATCTTGCCAGACAAGAAGATACCAGTATGCAACTTAGCCTACTTCCCCGTTAACGAAGCCTTAATACTGCCCCATCAATTCTCTTGACGTAGTCAATCGCCTGGTTTTTCTTTTCCCCAGAATAGTATAGATATGAATGCAATATGTCTATCTGCAATTTGTCTTTCATAACAACAAGTCCCTCGACAAGATATCGGGATCCGACCTTACTTGTGGAATCCTTGCACTCTAAGCCCCTCAAGCCGACCGGCAATCCTAAATGGGTTTGAAGACCCTCTTCAATGGTTGTCTTTCCTCGCACTTTGCTGTATTCTAGATCTAAAAAGAGTTTGCTTGAGTTTTCCAAACGGAACTGCCACCTAGGCGCGTAGAATTTGATACAATTAACTGTGACTACAGATGCCGGCATGACTTTGACAAGAGGAATCCAGGTTTCACCTCCAATATATCTTGTAGGATCCGGCGCCTCTGGCAAAGATTGGAGATCCAACTTTATTGCACCAAATTCTTTTCTAAGGAACTCAGTTATCAAATCTGAATATCTCTTGACGTTGACATAGATATCTATCCTGGAGTATCTCCTAGTGACCCTTACAGGCCTTTCCTCAAACATTCCTTTGAACTGTAAAGTCAAGGCTCTTCTTGCCTGACCGATACATAATGTAGCATATGTGTCCTTAAATTGCGCAGTATCGGACATTAGCACCTCATGTTGGTCCGTGCGAAAGTTACCTGGGACAATGTAAAAGCCAAAATAACTACTGTTATATCCATTTTCACTACCTTTCCAAGTTTCGTTCTTGGACGAATCTTGAAGAATCAAAAACAACGAAAGATCTTCTCTAATTCTAATTCATCCAAACCTCAAGTCTCTTTGATGGCTTCTCTCCATGCATTCTTTCTTTCTTCTGAGATTTCTTAGAAGGCTCCCACGCCTCTGCAGTTTCGACAAATACCTCAACTGCTTTCCTTTCACGCCTGATTCTTCTTACATAGTTAAGCCCCTCGTAGATCTGCCTACGCTCGCTCTTTGTCAGGCCCAATACGTCAAACACAACATTGTCTAGTTTTTTCAACGCCTCTTCTTCGGCGTTCTTGTCGGCTATCCGTTTGGCATGACAGACTCGTAGAAAGGCTTCTTCGATCTCTGTCTTTTCCTCAGCTGATATTTTTTGAGGATCAAGAAGAGGCAGCTCGTGGATTTCATATATTGCAATTCCTTGCACGCCTTCTTTATACGATCTCCCGCCGATTTCCCTCAAGAGGCCTGTGATGGTGGAGTTGAGTATGCCAGCAACACAAACTGTATCCTTTTCATTAGGTAACTGAATTTCAACAAAATCCTGATCCGCGAGAGCTTCCGCCTTGTTCAATATGGCGAAGGATCTTTCGTAGATATATTTGGGAAATAAGATTGCCGCCGGCTTCCTCTTGCCTAGGTCATACCAGAGTTTTCTCGATTGCATGGTACTTAGGTTGTGATAGCCTCTGACTAATTTCCCGCCTCTTATCCCTCCTTTTACCGCGACCTCAGCGTTCTCGCCTCTCTCTATGTATTGTAGGACATTTGTTCTCGCAAGAGCCTGCTTATCTTCGTGAACCATCAGCACCCAGTCTGTAATGTCCTCTGGTCTGAGATCTGCGAATTTTAAGTCTCGTGGAGAAATGACAACAGGCTTCAAGTATTGTCTTTCTATCCCCCACTGTTCTTTAGTCTTTCTATCAAGATAGAAGAATTTGTCGGCCCCTGTAGTAAAACCACGTCTGATTTCCGAAATCGCACCAAGCTTCGTCATCTTAACATGAGAAGTTACTTTGAAACATACACTTGGAGCTCTGAGATATTTGCTCCACTTCTCTGTCGGGAACAACGAATTTTGTAGTCTACAAACCACTCTTATTTCGTCATCCTCATGGTCTTCTTGTTTTTCGTTGATTATTTGAATTATTTCAGACAAAACGCGACGTCTCTTTAGTCTGACAAACCTAACGACATTGCTATTTCTCTCGAATTTACAGCTGCTTCCTTCAGCTTTTTCAAGAATTACTATACACGTGTTCACATCTGCCTTTTCAAACACTGCTGCGTCAAACTCTATAATGGTTCTTATCTTGAAGTTGTCGAGAAAGAACTTTCTCAATCCTTCACCGAAACCGACATCCAGCCATGTATTTGAGGTTATATAGCCCATTCTGCCCCCATTCTTCAAGAACTTGGCAGAATGAGTGAAGAAGTAAACGTAGATTCCTGCTTGAGCACTAATGTCTATCTTTGAACCGTTAGTATAGGTCAACGCGACGTCTCTTATTTGCTGCTTATACTCCATCTCTTCCTGTCTCGTGTAAGGAGGGTTAGTAATCACTACGTCGAAGCCTTCTTTCGGAAGCAAAGGCAAAGAAGGACTAACCTTGAAGAAGTCACTAACAAGGATGCTTATGGTATCGCTTTTGACCTTGAGATTTCGCACAGCCAAGTTAATAGCTGAGAGAGAAGCTGGGAACTGGTTTATGTCTATTCCATAAAGCTGACTAAGTAACCCTTTATGCAACGTCGCATCCGGAGCGAGCGGGTTTTCCCTTTGTTTCAATTCCTTAAGTTTGTAGTAGGCCTTAACGAGAAAACTGCCGCTCCCGCATCCGGGGTCCAGCACCTTATCATCTGAAGATTCTATGCACATCGCGGTTATCAATTCAACTACGGGTGGTGGAGTGTAGTATTGGCCTAACCTATGCCTCTCATCTGCTGGTATGAGTTCCTCATATACACGTCCCAGAACATCGCTTTGAATGCTCGCTAAATTGTAGGTGCCCAATTCTTCAATAAAGTCATTTAGAACCGGTACCAATCGGGTAGGCAACTGAATTTCATCAAATATGTCAGATCGTCTGAATATCGGCTCATAGTCTACTTTTGAGACTACCGTGTCAAAATACTCCCTTAGTTTAATTGAGAACTCTCTGCCATTTTCCGCTTGAACTTTCCCGAGTTTGGTCAGGTTAGGAACAAACGTTTCAAGTGTCTTATAGAACGCAATCTTGTTCATTAGTAGGTAAGCTGCCTCTTCGGCTATCTTTTCATTCATCTCAGGTGAGAACTCGAATAGTTGAGACCTAAGCCAAGTGGTATATCTTTTCCTAAAGTCCCTATCATCTGCAAGCTTTTGAGTTAATGCGGAATGAATGAAAGGGGTAAGGAATCTGTGAAAGTACCTCAGTCTTTGAAGGAACACGTCATCAAGAGGAAGCCACTTGCCGATCCCTATCCTAAATTTGCCTACCTCTTCAAGTAGTGTCCTAACAAAAGGCTCATCGAAGCTGACCCTATAATCCTTCATCTTTCTTTGGGGCAATGGAACTCCAATCTTAAAGGTCTCGAAGAGGACTAGAATCTCACCATTGCATGTTGCAAAATATGGAGCCCCCAGCCATGTCGCATACTTCTCAGCTTGACCTATCACATCCTTACTGAAAGGATCGAACTTTGAATCTACATACGGAACCTTTCGTTTAGTTTCTATGACCAATATGGGAAACTCTTTCCCTCTCTCACGCGCGTAAACCACCAAGTCCGGGCGTCCATCAACGCTCGGCTCCTCATACTTAACATCAAAAAATTCGATGTCATTGAACTGAATCTTTTTCTCAACGGCCCCCTTCAAAAAACGCCATAGCTCTATCTGAACCCTCCTCTCAGGGACCGTCGTCAAAAGGTCGACACCCATGTTATGTTTTCAAACCCAGAATTTAAATGGATGCTCCGCCGGAGCCTGCTTTAACTCTCCGCCAGTAAGGTTCACGTACGGGAACGCCCTTCAAAAATCAATCTTGGTCAATAGAAAAGAGGGGATTTGAGGGGGATATCGCCACTCGCTATTAGTTCAAATGTATGAGGATATCTGTACCTAACTAGGTGTGAAAACCCGCATGCCCGTCACGCGCATTCAGAAAATTGCTTGATATCCGCTTCCTAGGAGGGCGTTATTATAGCTGGTTTTCTTCTCTTCAGGCTCTCAGCAAGTTTTATTGATGACCGGAAAGCCTTAGTCAACTCTCTCGCGGTCCTATAGCCTTCTACTCCATATGTTCTGAGAGAGATGGTATTATCGCCATATCAAGAACAGATTCCGACATGACATTTCCAGCCCCTTCGATGAGCCATAAGTAATGTATTATCCTCCACCTGAAGATTTCAAGTCAAGGCTGGTCTATGGACTCCTATGGCTATTCGCCTGTCTCAAGAGAATCCTTGCTTGGTAGACTTATTGATCCAGCTTCAAACAACTTCCTCTCAACTACCTGAACAACCGGTCTCCCAGGAATTTAACTCTAGTTTCATTCGCCCCGATCTCGAGAAACTTAGATCGGTGAGATCGTGTAACCTTTCAGAGAGTTGCACCAAATTTCGAGTCCTTCTAAAGTAAGTCTATTGGCCTCGATCAAGAGCCAGACATTCGAGCAGTATGCGCTTCCGGCTAGTGGATTTCAAGACGGGTTCAGCCGACGGAGATGAGGCCGTAGCTCCTCTCGGAGTTCAAGGCGGTCTTCGTCATATTCTAGCCTATTTCGCTATTAGTCGGAAAAACTGATAGTTATCTTCGTATTTGGGGTTACCTGAACTTCGCCACTTGGTCTAGTATTTTTGACTTCAAATTTCATCGTATCACCAGAGAAGTGAACGCTAATATCCCTAAGAAAACCCCAAGGGATAACTCCTACGTCTCCCCTCTCGAAGACTTTCCCCAAGAGAAGTTCATATTTTATCTTTCTTACAACCGATTTGAGAATGTTGCTGAAATCGGCAAGATCTTTAAGTTCTAGGATCTGATGGCGTTTGGTGGGCGTACTCGTGTGATAGGAATCGTCAATTTCAATAATTACTTCTTCTGCTTCATCAACTTCAAAAATCCTGGACCTATCGCTCAAAAGAACTCCCTCGCATGACAGGTTTCTAGCAGTCACTTAGACCAGTAATAACTCTTCCCAACGCTTGCCTAGTTTTCTTTGGCATTGTGAATCTTCTAAGAAAAAAGGGATTCAACTCAGATTTCGTTCGCCAAAACTTCTAGAACGACGCTCGAGGGTCCCGTGCAACTCTCCACTGCGCTGCAGCAAATTTTAGACATTGTCAAGGTCACCTACCCGAAATTCTAACGGTTCGACTGTTTGTCGTGCTTGCTAGCTCATTGACCCCTGATGAGCAAATGCCGTTGCCCTTCTATTAGTCAAAAGCTATAGTTTCTTCATTGATTTCAGAAGTTGCTCGAATCTAGGAAACCAATTACCATCTAGCAGGCGACCAACCCTTTTTGTGTGTCTGATGTTCCATAGTCCGCTGAGTTCGATCCTAGGATCTTTTGCGTATATTCCAAGCCAGTTTTGAGAGTGCTTGCAGTGTTCGCATCTTGAGAGCGTCGCGATCAAGCATTTTTCAAGCGCAAGTCTCTCATTGCCATCTTCTACCTCAATGCAGCGGAAGCGAAAACTCTTCTGCAAGAGTTCGCTCACACGACATTCTAACTCTTGAAATCGAGTGCCTTTAGCTAGCCAGCGTGATAAGGGCGGATAATCCAGATTATCGCGAGCGATCATTGCGCCTCCTAAATGCTTTCGAAAGACGCTCCCATTCTTGTTGCCGTTGTAATGGTAGTGGATCCTTTTCTGGAAATTATCTTGTTTTATGTGCGTCCCCACTCTTACTATCCTTTCCAACTTGATTCCGTCTTTCTCGCAGTACTCCCCATCTTCATAGAAGAAATAGATGCCATTCAGCGGTAACTCTTGAGACGGTTCTTTAAACGAAATCCGGTCAGCCAGAAGTTCATGAATTCTCCAACAACGCTCTTCTTTCTGCATTTACCTTCCCAATGTCTCTGCCTACTCCTCAGATTGAATCTAGAACCTATGGAATTTGGGGTTTGGTAGTTGACCGTGTTTTACTCTTGGAGATTATGGCTTTGTCTTGGTCCAGACCATACCATTTTACTTCGTAGCCCAATGCTTCAAGCATTTGGTTTGGTGCTTCTATGCCTATGTCTTTCATGAGCTCTGTCGCTGTCGAGAGGCTTGCTTCTCCAAGTTGGCTCAGTCTCCTGTCGATATTATCTAGCTTCTTCTCTGAGACTAGGACATCGCCGATCAGCCTATATCCTTTCACTGGAGCTGTCTGAAGCCTACGTCTAAGGGCTTCCTTCGATGTCTGAAGTTGTGTCGTCAACTCTTCCAAGGAAGCTAGGTCGCCCTGCAGCCTCAATTCAACGTTTGCCAAAGATTCCACCTGCTTCGCTATGTTTTCCTCCTCCATGGCATTCAAGTAGTCGATGATAGGCTTGAGTGGAACCTCTCTCTCATAGAATATGACTTCCATCCTCAACTCCTTGAGTCTTGAGCAACTCAACGTCTTGTCCACAGCGATAATCATATTCCTAGCCTGGATTTGTTTGAGCTTCTGAATCTTCCTGGTCAAGTAGTCCTCAGTCCAGAAGCCGACAACCTCCAAGTAGGCTTTCATGTCATCCTTCTCGAAGCTGAAGTCAGGGATCATTATATGGCTTCCAGCGACGAATGGTTCAGGCTCCCTCCTCAACCTCCAACCAGTTCCAAGAGCTTCGAAGCTTCTCGCAAACCTCTCCTCCACAGAGCTGTCGAATACGCTTATCTGCTGAGGCGGAAGGCTGGGAGATGCGATCACATTACCAACATCGCCACTATTCAGTTCCAGTTGAAGTATGCGAGGTGAATGCCTCTCGCCAGCAACTATGCTTGCTTTCAACCTCCACTCTCCAGCCTCAACTATTGTGGGAAGAAGCTTCGCCAATGACGTACCGTACCTCTCAGTCAGCTTGAACAATGCCATCGACCCGTCAACGGTGACCTTGAACAACCCATCCTCCTTTTCTACTGTGTACATTAAGCCGAGAAACTTGATCCTTCTGAAGATCTGCTTGTAGTTTCCTCCAGCCAAGAAATCCATCATGGTAGCTTTGAACAAAAGTGTCTGGGTCAAACTCATGTTGTATTGTTTAAGCAGGTCCTCAGCTACGATAGGGCTGAACTCTTTCAATATGAGCTCTTGATCAAGGTCGCTCCACAATGATGCTTCAAGCTGTTGAAGGCTAATGCTCAATATAGAAGCGACCCTTAACAGAACAGCCTTCTTCATCTCTTCCGTCGCTACAAGAGCATGTTTATTGGCTTCCGCGAAGACCAGTCTCCTCGCTTCTCCAGGGTCAATCTGGCTTTCAGCCGTGAAGCTGCATCTCCGCTCAAGGAGGGTGGAGAGCCCACGTATCAACCTGTAATCATAGCCCAACAATTCGAATCTTTCCAGAACTTCGAATAGTTCCCCTTTCCTTCTTCCCACATGCTCTTGGAAAGCTTCAATCAGCTCAGATGCTAGACTCACGTGACGATCATCGATTGGAACGTAGACAGGCCTTATCTTACCTGCTCGAGATCTAGCGATCATAAGGTTGAATGGAAGCATCTTCCCTCCACTTCCTCTTGCGCCTCCAGCTCATTCGGGTCTCAGCTGTCTCACGTGAGACGATTTCAACGAGCTTCGCTCTCTTACCTTCCCTCTTCCTCAGAACCCGTCCTAGGCGCTGTATGAACTCCCTTGAGCTTCCTGTGCCGCTGAGTATGATCGCTCGAGTTGCGTCTGGAACGTCAACACCTTCATCTAAAACCTTTGATGTCACGATGAGCCTGTACTTGCCGTCTCGAAAGTTGTCGAGGATCTCGGTCCGCTCTTCTTTGGGCGTCATATGTGTAATGCATGGGATGAGGAGGTCTCTGGCGATTCTGTGCACGAGCTTATTGTGCTGTGTGAAGATGATTGTCGAATCGGATGGGTTCTCCAGTAGAATCTTCTTGAGGGCTTCAAGCTTCGACTGAGAGTTCAAGGCTATGTCGATTGCTCTGTTCCTCGCGAGAAGCGCTTCTCTCGCAGCTGGATCTCTACCTGTCCTCATTATGAAGTGGGTAAAGTCAGTCGGAGTCCTCAGCACTAGCCCGCGACTTCCCAAATAATCTCTGAAGACTTTATGCTGGCTATCGTACTCAGCCTCTTCCTCAGGAGTCAAATCAACATAGACTCTTTCAAGATCATACTCTGAAAGATGCCTTCCAGCAAGCTCTTGAACAGCAAGCTCGTAGACTTTCCCTCCAACAAGCCGAGGCAGCTCCAAGTGGAGACCATCCTCCCTCTCGTAGGTCGCTGTTAAACCCATCCTGTAGGGTGAGGCGAACATCTCAGCGATATGCCGGAAGCCCATTGAAGGAAGATGATGAACCTCATCGAAGACGATCAATGCAAATCTGTTGCCAAGCTCGTCAACCCGTAAGTAAGCAGAGTCATATGTGGAGACTGTCAGCGGCTTAAGAGTATTCTCGCCTCCACCGTATGTTCCAACCTCAACCTCAAACTCTCTCGAGAGGACACGCCGCCACTGCTCCACCAGATCCAGCGTTGGAACTATAACTATCGTCGGAGCATTAAGCCTCGAGATAGCTCCCACAGCGATAACTGTCTTACCAGATCCAGTGGGCAACACGATCACACCACGCCTCCCAGCATTCAGCCATGCATTCAAAGCTTCCTCCTGGTAACTCCTCATCCTCACCTTGCAGCGCAGATGCGGGCATGGAAGCAGATCAAGAGCTTCATCTGTATATTGAATTCCACTCCGATTCAGATAGTCGATGATATCCCTGTAGTACAGTCCCATCGCTCTATACGCGCCTGACCGAGAATCCCAACTTGAATTAGGAACATGCACATCACCTCTAATCAGAACCGTCCCCTTATCATAGCTGATCTTCGCGAACAAGACCCACCGTATCCGCTAGGGCTTGAACATCAAGAAGGTTAGTAGTGAAAACGTGGATAAAGGAGTTCCTTGAAAAACCGCTGACAGATCAACTCTCCTCCTCATCGAGCTCATTACCCGTTCTCTTCCACATGTCGGACTATGAGACGGTAGACGGCCTTTCAACCCCGATCGAGATCAGCAGGTTGAATGATCCTGACCTGACCGACTCCTTGAGAGAGTACACACCGAAACAGCTGATTAGAGAAATGTCTCAATTTTCAGAAATCCTGTCGTTATGAGAACAGGGCTGATCAAGCAGCTATCTTATGATGCTGTCTTTCATTGATCCTCTCCTCTAGCTCTACAGATTCTCTCCAGCAGTTCTTTGTCTGGTTTAGTGATTCTGATGTAGAGGTTCTCTAAGAGCTCACTTCCGTCTGACGCAGCCATGCAAAGCCACAGTATGTAACCCACTGCCTGACATACGCTTAAGAGCAGTTGAGAAGAGTATTCTCGGGAAGATTCGAAAGAGGGCTGAGTAACCTGGCGATATCTCCTGCGGCCACCCCCTAGGGGAGGGGGGTCCTAGGTCAGCTTGCGAATGAGATGAAGACGGTCAGGAAACTTATCCTTCAACCCATGGTCCCTCCATATATATGGGGTTATTTCGCATACGCACAAATTCCTTCACCATGATTTCTGTGTTCGCACCACTAGCCCTCAATTTCGGAACCGATTCTAGCAACGAAAACGCTCCGAGTCCCCGCGATCCGGCAC
>Ga0315314_1002014_pt1 | contig 17210 bp, 21 predicted proteins | sample TDP9_MG_FD_203631 | JGI IMG/M metagenome (GOLD analysis project Ga0315314, IMG submission 203631) | Freshwater sediment microbial communities from Lake Towuti, South Sulawesi, Indonesia - TDP9 | ecosystem: Environmental > Aquatic > Freshwater > Lake > Sediment | place: Indonesia: South Sulawesi...
GTAGGCAATGCGGCGTTGCAAGAACCCTTGACGAGATTGCTTCCTCATCCAACCTTAACAAGAAGGATATTGGAAGGAGCTACAGGTTCATGGTCCGCGAGCTTGAGACCTTCGTTCCACCTTCAACCTCGATGCACTATGCAGCGCGCTTCAGCAACAAGCTCACAATAAGCGGGAAGGCTGAGGCTATCGCGCTCAAGATCTTGGACATTGCGAAAGGGATGAAGTTGACGAGTGGGCGCGGCCCAACTGGAATAGCAGCTGCTGCAACGTATATCGCGACAGTGCTGACCAACGAGAGGAGAACTCAGAGAGAGATAGCGGAGATAGCGAACGTCACCGAAGTAACGATAAGGAATAGGTACAAGGAGCTTCTTGAACGGCTCTTCATAGAAGTCCCAATGTAAGGAGACGTTTCTCACAAGCTCTTGTTGTCGTTGATGTAGCATCTGAGCTGCTTTCTGCACCATTTGTGGCGGCATCTGACCCCCTTATTTACGGGGTCGCTGTGTTGGTCTGGCACGTTTATATGTTAATACCGGATCTAGTATTACTCGGAGAGCGCACGTGAGCAAGGTAACTAGGAAAGGGCAAGTGACCATACCGAAACAGATACGAGAGGTACTTGATGCACGACCAGGAAGTAGAGTCGAGTTTGTTGTAGAAACTGGAACAGTCAAACTGGTCAAGGTTAAGGAAGAAAGAGATCCCTTATCGGAAGCAATAGGGCTTTTTGATGATGTAGAAGTATGGAAGCGGAAACGCACTGAGGAGGTAATGAGGGAGCTCAGGGGTCGTTGAAGAGGTACGCAGTTGACACGAATGTCTTTCTGAATATCTTTAGACGTGAGGATCCTTTCCTCAAGGCCTCCCTAAGAGTGTTTATGGCGGCGAATAAGAAGAAAATTCATTTGATTGTGTCTGAGGTCGTTTTGACAGAGCTTCTTGTCGGAGTTTGCCTCTCGCCTCAGCCCAGAATATCCAGAAGGAAACTGGATCGGTTTCTGACAATGACTCAGATTCAAATGATTCCCAATACGACACAAGTCCTAGAGGAGGCTGCGCGGGGATTCTCAGAATACTTGTCGAAACGGGGGGCTATGTTTCAATGCCCCAAGTGCGGAGAGTTCGTCAAGCTCACTTGTCCATCATGTGGGGTCACGATAAGTCCAAGAGAACGCGTACTCCCGGACTTCCTAGTGGGAGCTCACGCAGCGATTCATGCAAACGGTTTGGTGACAAGAGAGCGATCGATCTATGAAATGTACTTCCCAAGCCTCGAGCTCTTGACCCCAGAAGAGATACTTTCTCAAGTCAGCCCGCCCAGGCAGATGTAGGCTCAGTTCAGAACCCTTGGTGCTTGCCTACGCATCAATCCTCAATCGTTTTCGAGAATGACTAGAGAGAATCTTACTTCGCAACTCATGTGCCGATCCCATCGGCCGACCTAAGGTCGTAGCAAGGCTTTTCTTGGCTGCGGCCGTTCTCTGCGGGAACAAGGTGTATCTTGGACGAGAGCAAGAGAGCTGACTGGGCTTGGAACGTTTCAATTCCTAGCCATGAATCGGCGAGGAGTATTCTACCCGTTCCTTGCAGTCTACGCGTATCAGCAGTTGGGTGCGAACCTTGTTCAGGTCGGGCTTTTGAGCGCTCTTCCAATGGTTGCCAGCTCGATCACTCAGCCGTATTGGGGAAGACTTTCCGACAGAACTGGAAAGAGAAAGCTGTTCATCGTTCTGGGAGAGACTATTGCCGGAATCGCCTATCTTCTTATGATGAGGCTGACCGAGGTATGGTACCTGATATTCGGGCTGACGATTCTGGAAGGGTTCTGGTCAATGAGCAATGTTGCCTGGTCAGCGCTCATCATCGACATGGCGAAGCCTTCAGAGCGTGGCAGGGTTATGGGTTACCTGAACTCGATAGGCGTCGGAGGAATGGCCCTAGGAGTCTTCTTCGCCGGCATTATGTATGATGCGATTGGTTTCACGGTCAATTTTGCTGTCTCGGCTGCGATGATGTTTGTGAGCGCAGCGTTGGTGTGGGCTTGGATAGATGAGGGCAGGAAGGCCGCCATACCATCTGTGGAACCTGAGTCAAAAGTAGGCACAAGCAACCTGCCGATGCTTAGGATGCTCATATTGACCAACTCTCTCAGCTTGTTCGGGCTGAACGGCCTGAGACAATTGATGATGATCTACATGGGTAGTGGGTTAGGGTTCTCTGGAACCTTGATCGGAACAGTCTCCGCGATGGGCAACATATCAAACCTGATCCTGGGAATTCCGGTGGGCTACGTTTCGGACAGATTCGACAAGAAGAAGCTATATGTTGCTGCGTTGGCTGTGAACACGGCAGCTCCAGCCGCGTTGTTCTATTCGGAATCGCCTGTTCATTTCACTCTTGTTTCGTCGCTGGTAGGTTTGTCTTGGCCGTTGTCGGAGACTACGGCGTTCCCGTTGGCAGGGGAATTCGCACCCGCCGGTGACAGAGGTAAGTTCCTTGGATACTTCAACGCCGTCAGATTCTTGTTTGGATTCGGCTTGCCTCCTTTTCTCTTAGGGGGCTATCTAACAGATTACCTGAAGAATGCGCACATCGCACAGGGTTCGCCTGAGACGGAAGCCCTGATTCTATCTTCGAGGGAAACGTTTCTTGTGGCCTTGGCCATTACGCTGGTTGGGCTCATTGTCTGGATTGCGATCCTCAGGAGCCACAAGGGTAGAAGCGCAAGTGAGTAGAACCGTTCGCCTTCATGGCTTCGTAGCCGTTGAGATCTTACAAGGCCTGGAGATAAGCACGGATATGTCACAGACGCATTAGCCAGCGAAGGTTCGCTTCGCTTCGAGCTTCTCCTCCACCAGTTGAAGCATCGACTTCCTTGTAACCCTGATTGCGCCCATGCGCCTCAAGTCTTTGACGAAACTCGAGATCTTCTCGCTGTTCTTCAGGGGCACTTCGATCTCGCCGGTCCAGCCGAGGCCTGGGACGAACTCAAGCGCATATGTTGGCATTCCTTTCTTGCTGACAAGCCATGCTCTTTCCTTGACGATCTTCACGTACGGCTTGAATCCTGACAGCACTAGCTCCTTTGATGCGGCTTCCAAGCTGGCGGCAGCTTTGCTCCTCTCTGTTTTCACCCCGAACATTCGCTTGTGGAATATGATTTCCACCTTCGGCACGTGGGGTGAATTCCATCTCCTGATCTTTGGACGTGATTTGCCTTTGGTGAAGTAGTAGTCCGTAAAGGAGTAGGGCTCTAGCCTCCAGTCCTCCCTCTTCCATGTCTTCAGCAACTTCCTCGAGGCGGTTGGTGTGAGGAGGAACCGGATCTCGATGTTCTCTTTGACGCTTCCTTTAGACGGACCCATGTCATCACTTCATCAGGGGCTCAAGGAATAGATTCAAACATTCATGAGACGTCTATCAAGCCTCCGTGAGGAGATTATGAGATTTCCGCTCGGTAAGGTTCCTCCAAAGGCTCTCATGGAGATTGTTTTCAAGCATCTTGGAGCAAAGAGAACGGACGTGATCCTAGGCGCCTCTCACGGAGAAGATGCTGCTATCATCAAGGCTGGAAGGCAACTGCTGGCAGTTTCCTGTGATCCGATCAGCGGGGCTCTGAAGAGGATTGGGCATCTGTCTGTTCGCGTGACAACGAATGACGTGGCAACGAGGGGAGTGAGGCCGACCTGGTTTCTTTCCTGTATAATGCTTCCTGAGGGTTCTGGAGGAAGGGTTCTACGTGCGATCTGCAGGCAGATGGATGAAGCCGCCAGGAAGATCGGGGTGGCAATAGTTGGAGGTCACACCGAGGTAACCCCCGGACTTGATCATCCATTGATCATCGGGTTCGCAGCTGGACTGGTTGGAAAACATGGGTATGTGAGTTGCAGCGGTGCCAAGCCGGGAGGAAGGATCATCCTGACCAAGGGGGCTGGTGTCGAAGGCACGGCGATTCTAGCGTCGGATCGAGCTGATCTTTTGAAAGGAGCCTTAGGATCGCGTTTCGTTGAGAAGGCGAGTCGGTTCTTTGAGATGACTAGCGTTGTGAAGGATGCTATGACTGCTTTCAATAGTGGGTTGGTTCAGGCGATGCATGACCCGACGGAAGGGGGCGTGGCTGGAGGTTTGAATGAATTGGCGAACGCGTCTGGAACCGGTTTCCGCGTCTATGAAGAACTGATCGAAGTTGCCCCTGAGACCGTCAAGATATGTAGGTTCTTCAGGATTGATCCGTTGAAACTCGTGGGTTCGGGATCTCTTCTAGTGGTTGTGGACAGAAGGGGCTCCGAGCGAGTAGTCTCACAGTTGAGAAGAGAGAACATTGATGCAGCTGTGATCGGAGAGGTGCTTCCGGATCGAGCGAAGCGAATCCTAGTGAGCAGAAACGGTAGAGAGAAGGATCTGCCGTTGCCTCGCGCAGATGATCTGTGGGCGGCTCTTCGGCGAAAGCGGCTAGGCCCAAGATAGAACTGAAGGCATCCTTCTTCTAAGCAGTAACGCGGTTGCTGGGCCTATCGCAAGTCCGGCTACGACCTGAAACATGTTGAAAGGCAGTTCTTCGAGCGCAGCTCCGAGACCGAACATGAAGACCTCAACCACGAAGTATCCCAGCACCATTTCCGCTCCTCCGAGAAGGCAGGCGATGTAGTCTGATTTGAGAGTTCTTCTGGAGAAATTCCCAACAAGCCATCCTTCGATCCCTTTTATCACAAGAGTGTAGGGCACGAACAGAGGATAACCGATCATGTCAGATATTGCTGAGCCGACTCCCCCTGCCAATCCTCCGACGACTGGTCCGAATAGCAGTGCTGCGATGAAGATCATGGCATCTCCTATGTTGAAGTAACCAGTCGTTGCCGGAATAGGCAATCGAACCATCATGGTTGTAGCTGCGACCAGGCCTGCAAAAACTGCGGTCAAAGTCAGCTGCAGAATTCTCGTCTGTTTGTGAGGCTTCATTTGCCCATCCCTTCGCATTCTGGATGAGCGGTGGTATTTATGTGTCAGCCCATATATGGGTGCTGGCCATTTAGGCCAACCTTCGGTCTGCAAGCTCCTGACAAGCTTGCGTCTAGTTCGTTTCTTGCATCTCGCTGAGAAGTTTGAGAACTCTTCTTTCTACTTCGTCTCTTATCTCTCGGACCTTCTCTATCGGTTTCCCTTTTGGGTCTTCTAGGTTCCAGTCTATCACATTCTTGACCAATGGAGCTGGGCAGAACTTCTCGACGCTGCATCCCATAGTTACGACATTGTCGGCCTCCTTCACCATAGCCGTCGTCAGTGGCTTGGGTCTACCAGCAGAAATATCGATGTTCTTCTCTTTCATAACCTCAACCACGACGGGATTAACGTTTTCAGCCAGCCTCACCCCAGCACTAGATGCAACTATCTTTCCTTTTCCGTAGCGGTTCGCAAAGGCCTCAGCCATTTGGCTCCTTCCGGTGTTCTCGGTACAGACGAACAGTACTCGTTTCATATTTCTACCCCAGCAGCCTCCCGCCGCTGTAGTACCCACATAGCTTTCTCTAACAAGGCCTCCAGCCTTCGGCCAGACCTGAGGCTTCAATTACTGTTCGGCTCATTTCAGACGGGCAACGCTTGGGTTACTTCGATTCATCCTCGCATGGATGCCCTTCCGCATCTGGATGGCATTCCCGTATCTGATCTGGGGAGCATTCGCTTGGTTTCCCCTTTAGCTTCTCAGGATGAGCACATTTGCCTTTGCACATATCCAAACACCGCCCTTAGCTACATGTTTTATATGATTTAAACTATCAAGTTTATAGTGGGATAGTTACTATGGTGAAGGAAAGCCGTTGCAACTGCCTCTGCTTCGCCGAAGGCGCGATCGGCGTGATAAGCAAGAGGTGGTCTCTTCTCGTGATCAACGCGTTGGGGAACCATCACGTTCTGAGGTATGGCGAGTTGATGAAGGAGCTTGACGGCATAAGCCCGAAGTCTCTGGCAGACACCCTCACAATACTCTGCGAGGAGAAGCTCGTGCGAAAGGAGTCGTTCGCAGAGATACCTCCAAGAGTCCAGTACTCTCTCACAGATGAAGGGAAGCGGCTTCGGAGAGCAATGCAGCCTCTTCTACAGTGGGCCCTAGCAAAGCGTTTGAATGTACCTACAAAATGTGTGCCCAAATACAAGAAGGCAAGAGCGCACATATTGAGAGGAAACAGCGCACCTTTCAGTCGCAGCGACATCGATACGTGCAGTCAAAGCGACTAGTACTGAACAGATTGTAGCTGGTCTGAACCGTACAGCGTCGCGCGACACTGCCACACAATGGAGGCAATCACCATAAGTGTCAGTCTTCAGCGTGCGTCTTGCTGTCGTTGCGTTTTCTTATATGTGCTGTCTATCGATAAGGAACAGTTCTTCCTCAACCATAGAGGCTACTTCGTGTGCAAGTCTTTCGCCAGCTTTCGCTTTAGTTCGTCGACGGCCTTTGATGGTATTGAGACGGTCACCTTTCTGTTTCCTGGGTCCTCAATCGTGATAGAGAAGGTTGGAGATTCTTCGAATCTTAGGCGTTTGTTTCCGATTGTGCATCCGGTTGACAGCTGAATTCCGTCTAGGATGCAGGAGTATGGAACTGAGTAGACTAGTGATGCAACGGCCTGCAAGCTCTTGTTCTCCTTGCTTGTTTGAAGCTCTCGTAGGGCTATCATGCCTGCTCTTACTCCCACTACGAGGAATGGACCGAAATGTCCGTGAAAATCCGCCGCCCTACGTAAGATCGGGGCCAGATCCTTGTCAGAAGAGTCATAGCCAGTCACGCTACTTGTCTCCATCTTGGAAGGCGTTCAGGGTTGGATGTGGATTGTGGCTTGGATTTTTCTTGCGGCTAGTGCTCTGACGACGGTGAATCCGATTGCTCCTCCGATCAAGCCTCCAATTGCGTGGAGGCCTGCAAACATGAGGATTGCAGGTAGGGTCGTGAGATCCATGAAGAAGCTTCCAATTATGATGCCTGCGAGCCCGGCCGAAAGCGTAGAGAGGAGAATGATGCACACTGTACCTGTGGCCATTCTGTCCAGACAATTACGGTAGCCAATACCTTTTGTCGCGACGTCAAACAGCAGGCTTGCTGCTATGAAGCCCAGTATGTGAAAGGAACCCGGTCTCAGTATGAGCGTCATGACTGCGACCACCAGTCCTGTTAACGTAATCGCACCAAACTTCCTAGTCCACCAAACAACCAATGTCAACGATATGAATGCCAGCAGGTCGCAGAGGAAGGGCATACGCGTCAACTGCCAGAAGATCGGAGATATCAGCGCATTCAGAACTCCCCACAGTGCAGCGCAGACGGCCACGGCGGCCAAATCCCGGGTCGTGAAATACGGCACTGCTGTATTCAACTCCAACCGAAGTACACGTCACATAACAAGTTTGCAAGATGTCCTTGTATCCCGCAGTGACCGATTCCGACCCGATTGCTTCTTAAGGTCAACTTTCCACTACCGTGCTAGCTCTGCGGCTTCTTCTTCGCCTTTCTCCAACTCTCTCTTCTGTTGCTCATCCTCTCTTAGTAGGAGGGCTTGGAATTCTCCTACATGTGTCTTTTCTTCCCTAGCGACTTCCAAGAGCACCTTCCTTATGCTTTGATCTTTGGTCGCAGCGGCCATCTGCTCGTAGAGGTTGATGGCATCCAACTCCGCTATTATCCCCGCTCTCAGTATTTCCTTATTCAAGTCTTCATCTTTCACTTTCTCAAGGCTAATTGGGATTTTCGAAAGCATCTCTCTTCTCTCCAACTCTTGTAGTCTTCAAACATATGTTAGTACCGCCTAATATTCGCTAGTTTGCTTCAGAAACATCGGTCAGGGCGATGTGGATCGTCTTGTCAGACGCATCTTGATTCGTTGGTTGGAAGACCACCGAAACCCATAGCAGTGGCCGGGTTGCCCGTGACGGAAAGACTAGAACCAGTCCCGAAGCGCGAAATCGATCCAATCTATTTGGAGCTGGCCGAGATCGAAGCCTTGAGACTGATAGACCTAAAGAAGCTGTCTTTCGAAGAAGCCGGTGCGAGGATGAGAGTTTCTAGGAACACGGTCTGGAGGTTAGTTGAATCTGCGAGAGAGAAGTTGGCAAGGGCCGTGGTCGAGGGGAGAGGAGTCGCAATACAAAGATGAAGCGTCTCTGACCATCACAAGCAAAACCAATGGGGCATGATCAATTATTCTCGTGTATAAGTCTCAGTCGTCGCTTTGACGGTTAGAGCAAAGGAAGAAGCTTCAATGCTCTGAACAGTAGTCCTCCAACGAATACCGCGAAACCTATCTCGAAGAATGTTATCGCCAAGGCTCTCTTGTACCCAAACTGCTTGATCAGGACCGCGATTGTGGCAACGCAGGGCACATACAACATTATGACAGCTGCGAAGACGATCATCTGCGGTCCGGTCAGTACTGTGGCGAAGTTTGAGGTGCCGACCAGTGCTGCCAACATGACGAGGGTCAGCTCCTTTCGAAAGACTCCGAAGATCAATGGCGTCACGGTGACGGCAGGCAATCCGAGCCAAGAGACGGTGATGATGCTGAACGCCTGCTCGAGTATTGGCAGAACGTTCAAGAATCGTAGTGTCTTGAGAACGAGGTTTCCAACTACCATAAGTGGGAAAGCGACCCATACGAACTCCTCTAGCCTAAACCAAGTCTGCTTCACCGTAACCTCAAGGGAAGGCAGCTTGTACGAGGGCATCTCCATTATCAGACCAACTGGTTCACCGGGGAGTACCTTGAAAGCAAGCCGCCCAAGAATGAGAATTAGTAAGAGGTCAAATGCGTATAGGAATAGAGCCCATTCTATTCCGACGTAGGCACCAACTAAACCTAGGATCACGACTGTCCTCGCTGCGCAGGGCACAAGCGTCGTGAGAAATGAAGCCAAGAAGCGCTCCTTTTCAGTTTCCATGATCCTGCATGCCATGCACCCCGGAACGCAACAGCCGTAACCTAACATCAGCGGTATGAATGCCTTGCCGTGCAGGCCGATTTTGTGCATGGCGGAGTCCATCAGAAAGGCCACTCGGGGAAGGTAGCCGCTATTCTCGAGAATTGATAGAGCAACGTAGAAGGGGATTATGTAGGGAAGGGCTATCGTCGCGCCTGCTATTACTCCCTCTATTAGTCCGTCCCAAGCGAATTCGGCGACAAGGCTGGTTCCGAAGGTGCTGAAGAATAGCGTCCTAGTTTGCCCAAACATGTTCGACAGAAGGCTCGAGGCATAGTCGCCGAAGCTGAAGATTCCGTAGAAGACGGAAGCCATCACCAAAGCCATGATCAGGTATCCCCAGATTCTATGAACGGTCAGCGATGCCAACCTCTCGTCCCAACTGGGCTTCTCGGGAGAGACTACGGTTAGGCTCTGTCGCGCGATCTGGTTGGCCACATTGTAGCGCTCAGAGGCAATGACCGCGTATGAAGGTTCTGAGTGTATCCGATCTATCTCTCTCGCCAAGGTGTTCACCTTCTCAGCTATGGCTGGCCTTCGGCTGTAGACGAACTTCTCGACCTCCGGGTCGCGCTCCAACAGCTTGATCGCGATCCAACGTGCGGGGTAACCCGTATCGGCCTGTTCGACAGCTGCCGCAAGTTCGCTGATCCTTTCTTCTATCTCTAGGCCAAACCTAGGATAGTGAAGAGAAGGAGGATGTTGCCTTTCGTAAACTTCAATCGCTTTCCTGACAAGATCATCCAACCCCGATCCTCTGGTTGCGACGCACGGAACAACTGGGACGCCGAGGAGTTTCCCTAACTGTTCATGATCTATCTTGATGCCCTTCTTTGTTGCAACATCGATCTGGTTGAGTGCGACGACCAGAGGGGCTTCCAGCTCGAGCAGTTGGAGCGTGAAGAATAGGTTTCGTTCAAGAAGCGTCGCATCAACGACGTTGATAATGACATCAGGTTTCTCTAAAGCTATGTATTCTCTGGAGATCAGTTCCTCAAGCGAATATGTGGAGAGAGAGTAGATTCCTGGCAGATCGATTACGTCTATCGTGTAGTCTCCGAACCTAAGAGTTCCTTCCGCTCGCTCCACAGTTTTTCCTGGCCAGTTCCCTATGTGCTGGTGCAGGCCTGTGAGATGGTTGAATATGACGCTCTTTCCGACGTTGGCGTTGCCTGCAAGGGCGATCTTGATGGTCTTTTCTGCCATCTGGTCTAGCATTCCTCAACGAAGATCTTTGCTGCGAGGCCTCGCCCTATGGCTAGGTTGGAGCCTCTGACAGTGATTTCGACCGGTCCCCCCAGAGGTGCGCAACTCTTTAGCTGGATCTGGATACCTGTGGTCACTCCGAGATCGTAGAGCCTTTTCACAGCCATCCTTCCACCCCTGATGAAGCGAACAATCGCTCTCTGTCCCGGTCGGATAGAGCATAACGGCAGAAGTGGCTGCGGACGCAGCTTTGGACTCTCCACGGCTGGCTCGCAAGTGACACAATTCCTTTCATTTCTGTCACAGACCGGTATCGGCTTCCCGTCCGGGCACGTGTCTGGGTAGCGAAGCATCTTGCATAAACCATTCTCCGCCGCGTCTGACAGCGCGTGCTCCATCTCACAGGCCTCTCTATGCGCTCTGTCCTTTCGAATCCTGAGAATGTCATGGAGGAAGCGTTCGAGAATCCTGTGCTTCCTAGTGATCTTCCTGGCCAACCGGCGACCTTCATCTGTAAGAGTGACGCCTCTGTAAGGTTCATACAGAACATAGCCTTCCTTGGCTAGACGCGTCAGCATCTCTGTTACACTTGGTGGAGCAAATCCGAGACGCTTCGCTACCTCGGTGGTGGTAGCTGGCTTTCCTTCCTCCTCCAGAGTGTATAGTGTCTGAAGGTATTCCTCGATGCTACTGGTAGACATATCATCAAGACTTAGGGTAGCCTAAACTTAAGCTTTCCTAAGCCTGACCCGCCTCGTGCGAAGAGCTGTGCGCGCAACTCTCGAAAAAAGCTATACAAACGTATAGGTACCCCCCTCCCTCGAAGACTATCCATCTGATCCCTTTCGAATCAGTCTACTCTTGTCCTAAGTGACTGTGGCTCTTGATACTCGAAGCAGACTCCGGTCTCCGCTTATGAGACAAACGGTGCGGCCGCCGGGATTCGAACCCGGGTTGTTGGCTTGGAAGGCCATTGGACGTGACGCTATGTCCTAGACCAGGCTAGACTACGGCCGCCCAGTATGGAGACAACTCGTTAACAATTAAAGGTTAACACGATGCGGCACACTGCCTTTCGATGAATCTTCTCACTACATGGTTCTTCTCTCTCTGGTAGGAGGGTAAGCTTTTCTAGTTCTAGCTACAATTCGACTCCAAGGAATAGGCATGTCCTCAGCGTTGTCTGAAGATGAAGGAAGGCTAGAGAAGCTCGGGTTCAAGAAGAACAGGGAAGATGAGTGGATCTACACTTACGCAGGTAGGGGAGGATTCAGACTGAAGCTGAAGCTCCTCCGAGACGGCTCCTTGAAAGGAGTTCTCAACCCCGCATGGTCCTTCATCTCTCCATCAAAGGTTGAGTACAAGGACGTTCAAGAGCTTGAAAGAATTCTTGGCGCATACATGAAGTTGGATGAAGAGAAGGCTCCGTCCCTCGGAGAGAAACTAATCCAGAGATTGACGAAGGGAAGAGAGGCAAAGGCATAGTGAGCATCATGATCAAGCTCCCCACTATTATCCCCTTTAGGTTGGCTCTATGATCCTAGAGATTATGTCTCGCATGGTTGATGAAAGATCTCGCGTCTCAAGCTTCCTTAGGAACTCTATTACCCACTCACGTGAGCATTCTGAGAGTTTCGCTATCCCGTACTCTGTGAGGCTGCCGGTATGCTCATTGAGGAGCACCCTCAGCACGCGTTAATGTCTTCTAAATCGAACCCTCAATGAGGCTCACCAAACTTGAAGTGATACGTAGGTAATTTCGTTTCCCTATAACGCCTACCTACATGTAGGTAATCGATATCGAGCATGAACAATACCAACGCAGGACAACGCTCTCAACAGCCCTTCAGAACCTAAACCAGTGAGACATATGAGGCCACCAGTGCAAGCACCGTGCTCCACGCTCCGAGGTTGATTGGCTTTGTTGCCCTCGCCTACTACTGTCTTGATTGGAAGAGTGATTGGCTGTTTGGGCAAGGCGGCATAGCCAATCCCCGAGCCCCCCCCCCCCGGCGAGTAAGACATAAATGTAAGACAAAGTAAGTCTAATGTGGTGGAACCAGTGGCCAAGATTCTTGAAACGCTCTTCAAAGTCAAGGTTAGCTCAAGAGGTCAAATAGTCATTCCCAAGCGCATCAGGGAAGCCCTAAGCGCAGATGAAGGTGACGAGCTTCTACTACTGCCGACCGAGGAGGGTATACTCATGAAGCGTCCAACCAAGGATGTCGGAGGGCTGAGAGGTCTCCTCAAGGGGCTTGATGTGGACTTAGCAGAATGTGAGACCATATTGGGCGAAGCAAAGAGAAGCCTAGCGAAGACCATCGAATAGGAAAACCATTGCAAGGGGCTGGAACCGTTGATCACTTATGTATCCGACGCCGTAGCCTTCTTCTACTACCTACTCGACAAGCTCCCACCGAACGCTAACAACGCGTTCAAGAGGGCTGAGGACGGAGACGCATCCCTACACCTTCCCACAATAGCTGCTGCCGAACTCCACTACCTCTTTGAAAGAAAGGGGTGGACGAAGCAATGGTCCAGATTGAAGGCGGAGATGAAACGGCATGCAGCCTTCAACTACTACCCATTCAACGAAGATGTCCTCAACCTCTTCGAACAAACCAAGGCCAGAGAAATACACGACAAGATAATAATATCAACAGCTAGGCTTCTCAAGGCCGAAGCCCTCATCACCAAGGATGAAGCACTGTGCGACCTGGCCGAAGTAAGGACCGTATGGTAGAGATACGTTGTACTTTCAATACTAGACTTCGCGGATCTCTCTCCTTCTGCTAGAACCTTCTGCATCTGGCCTATCCAAGTGTCTGGGCGGTCGCAAGTCCGGAAGATTCGGCACGTAGCGTGCAGTGTCCTTTGGGACAATAGTCACCAGTTCTTCTTGTAACGTGGGTTCTGATGATTGAAGTCTCCGGAAGCGAAAGTTACTTGTCCAAGGTCATGGACTACCTACAAGTGTTTCAATGGTGGCAGACATGAAGTACGATTTGGCGATCTTGAACGGAAGAATAGTTGATGGTGCAGGCAATCCTTGGTACAAGGCAGACGTAAGCATCGCCGGAGGAAGAATCAGATCGATCGGCCGACTTGACGGATCAGCCAAGAAGAAGATAGACGCAGAAGGACTTGTCATCAGTCCCGGATTCATTGACATGCACAGTCACTCCGACACGTTGCTGCTCGTGAATCCACTCGCCGAGAGCAAGATCAGACAGGGAGTGACAACAGAAGTCATAGGCAACTGTGGCAGCTCACCCGCCCCTCTCAACAAGTACACGCGCGAAGAGGCGCGAAAGTATGCGGGAGAATTGGCGAAAGAGATCGACTGGGACTGGCTAGGCTTCGACGAGTTCCTGCGAAAGATTCAGAGGAATGGCATTGCGCTGAACGTGGCTTCGCTCGTGGGCAACGTGCCCATCCGAACGATGGTGATGGGTTTCGAGGCCAGGAAGCCAACCCCTTCCGAACTCGCAAGGATGAAGGCGCTGACGGCTCGATGCATGGAGGAAGGCGCCTTCGGCTTGAGCACAGGACTGATCTACTCGCCGAGCTGCTACGCCAAGACAAGGGAGATCATAGAGCTCTGCAAGGTGGCTGCGAAGTATGGGGGGATATATGCTTCGCACATTAGGGGCGAAGGCGACCCTCTGATCTCCTCGGTCCGTGAGGCAATAGCCATCGGAAAGGAAGCAAGGATCCCGGTGGAGATTGCGCATCACAAAGCAGCTGGCAAAAGGAACTGGGGCAAGGTCAAAAAGACCTTAGCCATGATTCAAGAAGCAAGAGATCATGGCGTAGACGTGACCTGCGACGTATACCCATACACTGCCGGAGCGACAGGACTCGCCGCAGGAATTCCCTCATGGGCGCACGAAGGCGGAACCGACAGACTGACCGAAAGGCTGAAGGACCCCAGGACGAGGAGAAGAATCAGACGCGAAATTCAGAAGGGGATTCCCGGCTGGGAGAACCTGATCGGAACAGCAGGCCCTGAGAACATCATGATAACTTCCTCCGAGAAGCATAGAAACTATCAAGGCAAGAGAATAACCGACCTAGCGAAAGCTCGGCGAAAGGATCCTCTCGAATTCATCTTCGACCTTCTGGTGGAGGAGACAGCGAGAGTGGGAATCGTGCTGTTCATGATCGACGAGAACGACATGAGGAAAGTCCTGTCAAGTGAGTTCACGATGATCGGATCAGACGCCTCAGCTCAAGCACCGTATGGCATCCTAGGAAAGGCAAAGCCCCACCCAAGAAGCTACGGCACCTTCGTACGCGTCCTCGGCAAATACGTGCGAGACGAAGGACTGCTCTCTCTGCCAGAGGGGATCAGGAAGATGACCTCTCTACCGGCTCGAAAGTTGGGCCTGTGGAACAGAGGCCTAGTAAGGCTAGGAAGCTGGGCCGACCTGGTCGTCTTCGACGAAGATGCAATTGGAGACAGAGCCACTTACATGAACCCGCACCAGTATCCCACCGGGATCAAATACGTCATCGTGAACGGAAAGATAGTCATCGAAGGAAAGAGGCATACGAAGGCGCTCCCGGGAAAGGTCTTGAGGAGAGGACGAGACTAGCGCTCCCGATCCCAAGAACATCCATGTCAAAAAGAGAAATAACCTCTACGACAGAGAGTTCTATCGTGGCACTACATGTCAAGTGAACGAAAGCTCCGATTCAGAATTCGACGGCCCGACGGATCAGAGATAGAACTCGAAGGCGAACACAACTACGTAAGAGCCAGATTCGAGCAACTCGTAAAAGAGCTGCCTGCCTCCCAAGTCATCTCGCCGACCCTTCCTCAAGAGCAACTGGCCACAACTCGAGCAACGCCTCAGATCCAAACCGGAACTGAGCTAGAGGGAATAATCGAACGGACCCCCGACGGCAAACCCCACCTCATCATTCCAGCCGACAACGTCACCGCCAAGGAGGCAGTCGCCATAATGCTCTTCGCCCATCACCCAAGCCAACTCTCCTATGAGGAACTGAGCAGCCTCCTCAGCTCCAGCTGGAAGACGACCAAAGCGCACGTCGTCAGGGCTAGAGCAAGCGAACTGAAAAGAGACGGAAAGCTAATCGTTGAAAGCGGAAGATACGGACTCTCCGGAGCAGGGGTTCAATGGGTGAGAGGCCAGATCCTTCCTAAACTTAGGTCAGGAGCAGCGACGCCGTAGAGGCTCTCTCAATTCAGGACGTTTGTTGGAGTCCATTAACCCTGCTACGCCTGTCTAATAGAATATCTCACGTTTTGGCCCCTAGACCCTGATCAACCAATCAACCGAATCTCTCATCTTGGCAGTTTCATTTTTCCAAAGATGAGCCAGAATATGGTTATGGAAACAGAGTACAGGAGAGTCGCCAAGTAGAATGGCGCCGCTAACATTCCTGCACCCATCAAGGTTGCACCGATCGCCGTACTCATAGAATTCGGCAGCGTCCAGAGCGCAGCATTGATCCCTGACGCAGCCCCTCTCTCGTCCTCAGCCACCAAGCCCATGATCAACGATTGCTGCAGGGGACTGGACATGTTCATCAGAAAGGCTCTGACAACATAGATCGTACTCGCAACAAGGTAGTTTGGAGAAAGCGGCGTCGCGAACATGAAGAACGTTGACACGCCCTGAGTGAAGACAATCGACTTCACAACACCTAGTCTTCTAGCCAACGCCGGGACGGTCAAGACTGCGAACGCAATCAAGAAGCTTGAGGTCCCGAGAATGGGGGCGCTCACGGCATCCGGCGCCCCATATTTGAGATATAGCCACCGTGTCATTAGCGGCACAACCATGCCAGCGCCGAAAGCAACTATCGAGCTGGGCACTATGAACTTGGCAAGGGTTTTCATAGTTTTCCTCGACAGGACGCCTCTTTTTCTCTTAGATCTGTGCGAATGCATCGCCTCACTCACTTTGAATATTAGGAGTGTAGACAACGAGCTGAGCGCTCCCAGAAAAACGTAGAGTGCGACGTGAGCGTCTTTGCCGCGAAGTCCAAGACTTTCCAAGACGAAGGTCAACGGAATCATGAAGCCACCCAGCCCGTGAGCACTACTGCTCACGAAGGAGTAAAGAGAGAATGCCGAAGTTCTATTCGCGTCTCCAGCCTTCTCAGCCAGAAGCGCGTTCCCTGCAGCGATGAAGGCAGCCTGAGAAATCCCTCCAATTATCGCGGACAGTAGTAGAATGGCAAGGTCTGTCGTGAGAGCGAATGTGACGATGGCGCAGCTTGCCAAGAGGTTTCCCGCGATTAGGGATTTCTTCCTGCCGTATCTGTCAGCCGCTATGCCCAATGGGATGCTAGTCAGTACTGTGGTGACTCCTATCGCCATGATGATTGTACCCATGAATACATCGGATAATCCTTGCACGGTGGTCAGGAAGTAGGAGACATCTATGTAAAACATCCCGAAGGCCAAGGACGGCAGGAAACTTGCGTAGATGAGGTGTCTGGCTTCTCTTGGTATGCCTCTGTAATCCTCGAACAAACCCTGTCCGTCCTATATCGCGAGCCCCCAACGTGCGCCACTGCCTATTAAAGGACAACTCACGGCATGTAGTCACAAATTGCTACTGGGCCATTCCTCCGTCCCAGCGAATCTACATTGTACTAAGCACTCTTCGGAGCGTACCTCTTCTCATACTCCTCTCTAGTGCATATCGTCCGAACGTCCGAAACTCGGTCAATCGCTAATATGCCGTCCAAATGATCAATCTCATGCTGGAGGAGCTCTGAGAGAGCTCCCTCAACCACAACTTCTTTCTCTTGTCCATTCTCGTCCTGATAGTTGACTTTGATCTTCTCCGCCCTTGAGACTTGGAAGAATATGCATAAGTAGCTGAGGCATGCGTCCCAAACCGTCATTCTCTCTTGACTCATCCATGTGATCGACGGATTGGCCAGAAGCCAAGGCCTGTCAATGTTGATGAAGACGACACGTTTCAGGACGCCGATCTGAGGAGCCGCTATTCCTCTACCGTAACCGGTCGTCCTCCTCCAATGTGAAAGAG
>Ga0315314_1002015_pt1 | contig 17209 bp, 18 predicted proteins | sample TDP9_MG_FD_203631 | JGI IMG/M metagenome (GOLD analysis project Ga0315314, IMG submission 203631) | Freshwater sediment microbial communities from Lake Towuti, South Sulawesi, Indonesia - TDP9 | ecosystem: Environmental > Aquatic > Freshwater > Lake > Sediment | place: Indonesia: South Sulawesi...
GAGCAGGGAGGATGTAGTGTGAAGGCTGTACCCTCTAGCTAAGGCGCTGCGCTCAACTTTCTCAACCTCCAGGGTTGGAACAGCTATTCCCATGATATATCTGGCTGATACCTCGACCTCGAGCTCATGCCTAGCCTCCTTCGATGCCTGCTGGGTTTCGATAGTGCCCATCGCGGCCGAGCACGTGGATAACGCCCGATAGGCTACCGATAGCTGCTTGAGAGCTCCGACGCGGGCGTCCCTTATCCTCCTGAGGATCTCGAAAAACTCTATGACCAAGGCGTCCATTTTTTCCCTGAGCAAATCGTGTCCCCTTTGAGCTAGGCCGACCCTCCGCCTCAGCCTCAAGAGCTCCATCCTTGTTGGGGTTACCACCGCTGCTGCAGCCGCTGCCATCCTAGCCCTCCTCCGCCCTGACCACTATTTCAGCCCCAACTGCGCGCTTGATGAGCTCGTAGAGTTCATCGACCTTCGGCATGTAGCCGGTTTTATCTGGAATCCTAAGTATGACCGGCAGCAGTTTTTTCAGCCTCATAACCTGCCTAAACTCGGCTCCAAGCTCCTCGGCTATGGGATGGGTTATAAGAACAAGTCCAATCTCCTCGCTTGCCATGAACTCAGCGAGCTTCGCGAGCGTCCCGTCTTTGTCAACATGGACGTAGGTATATGACACGCCAGCTAGCGCAAAACCCGTCGCCGTATCGATATCCCCGATTACAGCTACCTTATAGCTCAATTTTCGGCACCTTCGTGATTCTTTCCTTTATCTTCTGCGGCTCCACTCCATCAGCCTTGAGCCTGATTATCGCGCGGAGGTTCTTCATCTCGTTCTCCTTAATGTGAATGAATGAAATCACGGGCGCTATACCGAAAAACTGTGTTAACCCAAACCATCTACACAACTTAAGGTATGCTTCATCGAGGGCCCGTTCAGCCGCGGGGATTCCTTTTTCCTCTATTTGGGGGAGGGCCTCGGCTAGGACTTTGCCGTGGGTGGTGGTGTGAATCATTTGTATCGCCGAGCGGATATCCTCGGCCGTGATCATCGCTTTTAGCATTGCATCCGTCAGTTCGTGCGAGGGTCTCACGAGGTACCTGTCGATTTCATCAGGCGGGGCACCCTCTCGCTTGAGCCGCAAAATCAGCTTGATGTTCACCGAGTCTATCTCGTAGCCGACCATCGCCCTCAGGATTGAACGCTGAGCCCGCTTCGCCTGCACATCCTTCCACAGACTTGTGTAATAGTGCTTGTCTAGGGCTGAGAGCAAGGCGATGAGTCCCCGCTTCTCGTAATCCCCCAACGCCGCCGAAATCACGTCGAATTGTTCGCTCCCCCTCAGGAACTCCAGTAGCCCATTTAGATTTTCGGCCGACGAGAGCATTTCAAGCCTTTCAGGGGGCATGATGGGCGAGGGAATTAACTCCTGAAGTCTTTGCTCCTTTGGGACCTTGTTGTGGATCATCGTGATGATGGCCTTGAGGTTCCAGAGGTCCACCCGCTGGAGCACCTTCAAAACAGTTCCCTTGCGCTCTTTCGGCACCATTTCGACAAGTTCCCGATAGCGCGCGTTCAAGCTCTCCCTCAGCGCTCGCTCCACAGCTATCATGTCGACCTCATCACCCCTTGTGACCTCAGCGAGCTGCGGCCGATATTCCGTGTCCTCTAAGGCGGAGAATATGTTCACGATTCCCGGGGCCTCAGCGAGCTCCATCAAGCGGGCTTCGGACAGCAGCCTTGCCTCCCACGCGCTGATCGTCGCGTTGCAGAAAATATACCCTATCGAGCGCCTAGTGCTAATGATCACCCAGACGAAGAGGGCTCCGATCAAGGCGAAGATGAAAATTAGGATCTCGGTCATTTAGATCCTTCGAATAGAACCTTTGCGACCTTCACTCGGAGGGCTTCAAATTCCCTCCGCATCTTTCCATCGAACGTCTCGTCGATCTCGACCTTGCCATCAGGGGTCCCGGCCCTCACCCCTCCGATGGTCTGAATTGGTTCCCCGAACGAAACGCTCGCTCCCTTTTCAGTCCCTCCCAGCTCTCCCATTATTTGCTCCTTGGATTTTTCTAGGAGCTTTAAATCACGGCGGTTAACTCGGATGACGACTTGGTTGGAACCGAGCTTCTTACACGCGCTCACTGCTATACGGGTCAAATCCTTCTCATATCTGTCGGACGAGGTGTACGCCCGAAGTTCCTTCTCAACCTCTTTGAGGACCTCGTTTATGAGCTCCTCCCGCTTCTGAAGTAGCTCCCTCCTTGCCCTCATCCTACCTTCGGCGAGCACCCCTTCGTGAATATCTTTTCCTTGGGCGCGCGCTTCTTTTACCTCTCGCTCTTCCTCTTCTTTTGCACCAAAGCGGGCCGCGTTAAGCAGCGTACCCGCCTCCTTTTTAGCATCGCGGATTATCCCCGCGGCTTTTTCCCTCGCCTCCCTGAGGATATCCTCCGCTATGAGCTGGGCGCCTTTCTCAACCGGCAAAGCCACGACCCCTTACAACGCGTGGATGCTTGTTAGGAACAGTATTGTCGCCAGGAGTCCGAGAATGGCGTAAAGTTCGACCGTCACTACATACATCATGCTTTGCCCGAATACCTCCGGTCTTTTTGCAACAGCGCTGACGCCAGCTACGGCAACTTTGCCTTGCATATGTGACGTGAACCCTTGCAGAATCGCGGGGATGGCAGCCAACAGTATCAACAAACCTGCCACGCCTGTTGTGGCGAGCTTTGGATAGACCACGAACATTATTAGGAAGGCCGCGACAAAGCCGTATATCCCCTGCGTTCCCGGCATCACTTGTAATACGAAGAGTTTAGAGAACTTTTTTGGATCTTCTGCTGACACTGCGGCGGCGGCAATTCCGGCCATCGCCACACCGTGCGCCGCCATAATCCCCGGTATCACTACTGCTAGCCCTGCTGCCAAAGCAACCAGCTCTTCACCCGCCAAACCTCTCACCTCCTTTTACTTTGGTGAACCTCCTTTTAGCTTTAAAGGGAGCGAACTTTTCCCCACCTGACTCGTAAAACTTCCCAAAAAACTCCGCGAAATGTAGACGCAGGGTGTGGATGAAACAGCCGAGGCTGTTGATAAATATGTTGAATGAGTGAGCAGCGATGAAGGCGAACGCGAGCCCGATCAGGAGTACGGCGGCGTAGATGGCCGAGAGCGGCGTGATTTCTGAGGGCATTAAGCTGTGATACATCAGCCCGAGGATGAGGTTTATCGAAAATGCTATTACACTTCCCGCGATGCCCAGAGCCAGAAGTCGGGTATATGAAGATACATCTGCGATATACCCAGTTATACTGTAAATAACATTGATTGGCCCCCCGAGTTTCCCCTTCGCGTCCTTAGCAATCAGCACAGCGCTGATCATGCCTATCCCCAAACCAAGGTAAAACAAGATCCTAAATACCATCACGATGCCCGCAGCCGGTGCAAATGGATTGAACACGGAAGAAATCTCCATCTTGGGAAATGTGTAGTTTATCCCGAACTCATGCAAGCCGATGCCTAGGATAGAGAAGCTTAGCCCGAAAAAGCCGATTATAATCAAAATGGGTGAGATGCGACTTAGTATCAGACTCTTCCAATCCCGCCTGAAAATGTCTTTAAATGCCCCTGCCAGCCCGAAAGCCACGAGGAGATGGATGATGCCTATGAAAATGACCAGCTTGAGCAGCGGTATCGGTCGCTCGATCGGATTCACCCAAATCCCTTCCCCAAATCCGAACCATCCGCCCATCAGGAGGCCGACCACAACCGTGAATATTGCACACATGATCATCATCCGCCTGAGTTTACGGGTAAATATTTTGGCAAACCAGAAACCTGATGCCATGAAAAGCCCGAGCGCGATGCCATACCCTGCGTCGGATAGGGCTATCGCAAAAAACAGCGCGAAGGTGAAGCTCAGGAACGGTGTGGGGTCTATCTCGTCATACCTCGGCAATCCGTACATCTCCGTGACGTACTCGAAGTCCTCCACCACCTTTGGGTTTTCCATCTCTACGGGAACGGCCTCTGCTTCAGCCCGCTGCGGTTCATATGTGCGGAAAACATGATGTCCTTCCGTCGCGGCACTCAGCACTTTTTCTAGGTCAGCCACTTGCTTCGTCCGCACCCACCCCTCGACCACGGTGGTGGCGTCGGTGTAGCCGAAGAGGCCCGCGGACTCGAGTCTTTCCTTCTGAATCTCCAAGAACTCCCTCACCTGAGAAACTTCCCTAGCCTTCGCGCGGGCCAGTTTTTTCACAGCTCGTCCCAAATCTTGTTGTTGTCGCTCGACCTTGGTTAACCGCTTTTCCAACTCTTTGATCGCCGCCGATGGGGAACCTAAAAAAGATGGAAGCTCCAGGAGTTCTACCTCGTACCTGTACAGCACCGGCGACAGCTTCTGGTAATCTTGGGCGCGGCATGCCACTATAACTATCCTTCGCTTCCCCGCCCCGATAGTTGACGTGAAAACCCGCTGTGCCAAGGCCTCCTCGGCTGAACCGAAGAATTCCTTGATCTGCTCCTCGGCGATGCGCCCGACGGTGACGTGGATCTCATCAGTTGAACGGAGGTACCTCAGCGGAAACCTGATTTCCCTGAAACTCTCTAACATCTCAATTTGGGCGAGCAAGTTCTGGCGCTCTTGGGTGAGTCGATCGCTTTCTCCCTTGAGCTGTTTCACCTTTGGCTCTAGCTTGCCGAGGCTCTTTCTTGCCAGTTTCAGGGTCTGTTCGAATGTCATCTCTTTGACGGTGATAGGTTTTTCTGCAGGCGGCCCGAGGAACTCCTCCATTTCCTTGAATTTCGCGAGCAGGGAGGAGAGTTCAAACACTTGCTCGCCGAGGGCCTTCCGCGCCACCTCCAGCTCAGAAATCTCCTTCAGCTGGGCCACACCTGCTCCGTGTAGCCTCGCGACAACCTGGTCATGTGCCCTCTGGGGGAAGATCACGCGGAACTTCTGCATTCTTGCTGTTTTTAACATCAAGTCACCCGAGGATGGTATCAAGGACGAGTCGGACTGCCTCCGTGCGTCGCTCCCTAGCCCTCCGTTCCATTGCCAGTGCTTGCCTCTGCGCCCCCTTTAACAGCTCTTGCGCATCGGCCTCCGCCTTTTTCCTCGAATCCTCGAGGATCTTCTGGATCTTTCCCTTTGCCGCGAGCTTAGCGTTCTCCTTAAGTTTCTCGGCTTCCTTTCTGGCGGATTCCAATAACTCAGTTGCCTCCCTTTGCGCCGCCTCGATCTTCTCCCTCGCCTTCTTTTCGGCTTCAAGGATCTCCCGGAGGCCCTCCTCAACCATGACCCCACTCTCTTTCAAACCGATTCATTAAGACACCACCGAGACCCATAAACGTTCTGATTTCAGGCTAATAGTGTTTTTATCTGAACACATCCATTAAACTTGGTTGTGAATCATAGGTGGAAGTGCGGGGTTAGGATGGGGACGATAGTCAGGATAACTGGCCCGGTCATCATCGCGGACGGTATGAAGGGCTCGGAAATGTACGAGCTGGCCCGGGTAGGGGAAGAGGGTCTCATTGGCGAAATAATCGGGCTAACCGGCGATAGAGCCACAATTCAGGTATATGAGGAAACCTCAGGGGTAAGGCCGGGCGAGAAGGTCGAAGGCATGAGAAAGCCCCTCTCAGTCGAACTTGGCCCTGGCCTTATCGGCGCAATTTATGATGGCACGCAACGCCCGCTTACGGTCATAAGGTCGAAAACCGGGGACATGATCAAACGGGGGGTCTTCGCCAATGCCCTGCCGCGCGACAAGAAGTGGGAGTTCGTGCCAAAGGTCAAAAAGGGCGCCGAAGTCGTCGAAGGCGATATCCTCGGCATCGTCAGGGAGAGCAAGCTTGTCGAACATCGAGTTTTAGTTCCGCCGGGCATCAAAGGAAAGCTCATAGAACTTTCGGACGGCGCACACAAGGTCGAGGATACTATCGCCACAATCGAGACCCCCGAGGGCAAGAGGGAGGTGAAAATGATGCAGACTTGGCCGGTGCGAAGGGCTAGGCCATTCAATGGGAAGTTAGATCCGAGCGAACCCCTCATAACCGGTCAACGCGTTGCAGATGCCTTCTTCCCGATCGCGAAAGGGGGAACTGCAGCGATCCCTGGAGCCTTTGGGACTGGAAAAACTGTTTTCTTGCACCAGGTTGCGAAATGGGCCGATGCCGATGTCATCACTTACGTGGGCTGTGGTGAAAGGGGGAATGAGATGTGCGATGTGTTGGTGCACTTCCCTGAGCTTAAGGACTCACGCACGGGTGAATCGCTGATGGAACGAACTGTGCTCATAGCCAATACCTCAAACATGCCGGTCGCCGCCAGGGAGGCCAGCGTCTACACGGGCATCACTATAGCCGAATACTTCCGCGACATGGGTTATGACGTCGCGCTCATGGCTGACTCGACTTCGCGTTGGGCGGAGGCCATGCGCGAAATCTCAGGTCGGCTCGAGGAGATGCCGGGGGAGGAAGGCTTCCCCGCTTATCTGGCTTCAAGGCTGGCTGAATTCTACGAGCGAGCGGGTAAGGTGAGGACGCTAGGGAGCGACAACAGAATAGGCTCCGTCACCGTGCTGGGGGCAGTTTCACCTCCAGGGGGCGACCTCTCGGAGCCCGTCTCTCAGAACACGCTTCGGATAGTCAAGGTCTTCTGGGCGCTAGATACAGGCTTGGCTGACAGGCGCCACTTTCCAGCCATCCACTGGCTCACGAGCTACTCGCTCTACGTGGACGGCGTTAGGGATTGGTGGAGGCGGAAGCTAGGGGAGGATTGGAAGTCCTTGCGTGATGAGGCGGTGGCGATGCTCCAGAAGGAGGCCGAACTTGAGGAGATAGTGAAGCTCGTAGGCCCGGATGCTTTGCCCGAGCCCGAGCGGGCTGTCCTTGAGTCGGCTCGAATGATGCGTGAGGACTACCTGCAGCAATTCGCGTTTCATGAGGTCGACACCTATTGCCCCATTGAGAAACAGCTCGGCATGCTCAAGCTCGTGCTCGAATTCTACCGAAACTGCGTCGAGGCCGCGAAGCAAGGGATTGCGGTGAGCGAGATAAGGAAGCTGCCCATAAAGGATGCTATAGCCGGCATGAAAAGGCTCCCGCCCGAAAAATTCGAGAAGGAATACAAATCCCTCGAAAAACAGCTCAGGGGGCAGTTCGAGGAACTCAAGCGGACGAAGAAGGCACCTGGAGGAGGCGTCGAAAGTGAAGAGTGAGGTGGCGAAGAGCAGGGAGTACCTTACGGTCGCGGAGGTCTCAGGTCCGCTGATGATAGTCGAAGGGGTTAGCGGCGTGGCTTACGGAGAGGTCGTTGAGATAATAACCCCTGATGGCGAAACGAAGCGGGGGCAGGTGCTAGATGCTTACCAGGACCATGCCGTCGTCCAGGTTTATGAGGGCACGAGCGGCATCGATACCTCCCGCACGAGGGTCAGGTTCACCGGCGAGACGATCAAGCTTGGGGTCGGGCTTGAGCTTCTAGGGAGGGTTTTCAGCGGAAAAGGGGTGCCCATTGACGGCGGCCCGAGGCCCATCTTCGAGGATGAATGGGATGTGCATGGAGCACCGATAAACCCGTCGGCGCGCGAGTACCCAAGCGAATTCATTCAAACAGGCATTTCAGCCATAGATGGTATGAATACCCTCGTGAGGGGTCAGAAGTTGCCCATTTTCTCAGGTGCCGGCCTGCCCCATAACGGACTCGCGGCCCAGATAGCTAGACAGGCCAAAGTTTTGGGAGAGGAGGAGAAGTTTGCGGTCGTGTTTTGCGGGATGGGTATCACCCATGAGGAGGCGGCTTTCTTCATGCATGACTTCGAGCGAACCGGCGCGCTGGAGAGGGCGACCCTCTTCCTCAATTTGGCAAACGATCCAGCGATCGAGCGAATTTTGACTCCTAGGTTAGGCCTTACAACAGCTGAGTATTTTGCATTTGTTCAAGGCATGCACGTGCTCATCATCCTCACGGATATGACTAACTATGGGGAGGCCCTCCGCGAGATCTCGGCGGCGAGGAGCGAGGTCCCGGGCAGGCGCGGATATCCGGGTTATTTGTACACGGACTTTGCCACCAACTATGAGCGGGCCGGAAGGATAAAGGGAAAGAAAGGTTCGATCACCCAGATGCCCATCCTGACGATGCCGGGAGACGACATCACGCACCCAATACCCGACTTAACTGGCTACATAACTGAGGGTCAGCTCGTCATGGATAGGGAGCTCCACCTGAAGGGCATCTATCCCCCACTCAACGTGCTGCCATCGCTCTCCAGGCTGATGAAGGATGGCATAGGCGCCGGGCACACTCGGGAGGACCACAGCGACGTCTCGAACCAGCTCTATGCCGCTTACGCCGAGGGAAAGGACCTTCGGGCCCTCGTGGCCGTGGTCGGCGAGGAGGCCTTGACGGAGCGAGATCGCCGCTATCTGGACTTCGCCGACCGATTCGAGCGTGAGTTCATCAACCAGGGTAGGAATGAGGACCGCTCGATTGAGACCACGCTTGACCTCGGCTGGAAGTTGCTGCGCGGGCTACCTGAGGCTGAGCTGAAACGCGTCGATCCAAAATTCATAGCGAAATACCTGCGACCCAGGGGCTAGCCTTGAAGATGGTGGACTAAAGTGAATTACCGTAAATTTTTTGGATGTGGAGGACGGCCATTTGGTTTAGGGGAGTGATTTCATACCATTTGGTAAATTCTTAAACCGAAATGCTTTGAGCGACTCTAATGGACTACGTGATGGTGGTATACCTATAGTACTGACCGCTTCTGCAATCGAGATGAGCGATTTTAATTTGAATCCCTTCATCGCGTTCACAGGGGGCTTCCCGACAAAAATAGTCCCAATAAAAATTTTGAGGAAATACTGGTATCCAATAACACCTAGCAACGGTGACGGTAGCTCCCTCTTCGCCCCCTATGGATTGAGGAAGATAGAGGCCTCATTGATCGAGGAATTTGGGGAAAATAACGTCGTGACATGCACCCCACATAACCTTGACAAGTTCGTGGGTCGGAAGACGAAGGTTGTTGGAATTTCAACTATGGATTCGTTGGGCATCGGATTTGTCAGCCGGACCTACACCTCGTTGGTGGGTTTTGGCGGCGAACCAATCGCTGGGGCTGAATTTAGGAACCTAATGAAGTGCTCCATCTGGAAGAAATACAAGCCGAAAATCATAGTGGGGGGTTCTGGCGCTTGGCAAATCGTCAGGGGGAACATGCAGGAGGAGTATGGGATAGATGTGGTGGTGATAGGGGAGGGTGACCATGCCGCAGTAGAGATCTTCAAAAAAGTTATGAATGGCGAGCCGCTGCCAAAGACCGTCAAAACGAAAAAGCCAAGGTTAGATGAGATCCCGATGATAAAAAAGCCAGCACTATTTGGCGTGGTCGAGATAACCCGGGGCTGCGGCAAGGGGTGTCAATTCTGTTCGCCGACAATGCGCACTTTTTACAGTTTTCCTCTTGAAAAGATCAGGAAAGAAGCCGAGCTGAATGCCCGCGCTGGCTCGAAGATGGTCGTCCTCCAAACTGACGATATCTTTCTCTACAAACACCACGAACGCTTTGTGCCGAACCGAAAAGCTGTCGTCGAACTCGTGAACACGATCGGGAAAATCGAGGGTGTTAAGTACTTGCAGCCGGCTCACGCTGCGCTCTCGCCTGTGGTCCACGACCCGAAGATGATAGAGGAAATAGCACCGATGCTCGTGGAGAAGGGGCGATGGTGGTGCCACGGCAGAAAGGTGGCATCGGTGGAAGTCGGGATCGAGACCGGAAGTGTAAGGTTGATGGAGAAACACATGCGTGGCAAAGCGCTGCCTCTGGAGACAAAGGATTGGCCCGAGATCGTCGTTCAGGCGGTCGGCATCCTCAACGACAACGACATCTGCCCGCTCGCAACCCTGGTGGTCGGGCTCCCGGGAGAGCGCGAGGAGGATACAATCGCCACCATGGAGCTCGTGGATGATCTTTGGGGGTCCGAGATTTTCTATGTCCCTCTCTTCTTCACATCGGAGGAGGAATGCCTATTGAGCAATGCGAGGCAGGCAGATTTGCATCACCTGACAGATCTGCGCTGGGATTTCTTTGCCACGTGCTGGAGCCATAACATAAAACTCTGGGCCCCCGATAAGCAGAGGAAGATCGCCATAGGTTCGATGCTCTTGTACATGCTCTATTACAGGTGGAAACACGGGGCGAGGGTGGCGCGGCCTATAATGAAGCTAGCTGATTTTCCGAGATCGCTGTTCGGGGTGCGCTCGGGGACTCAAAATCTTCATCATAAATCAGTTAAGCCAGGCTCGTCATCGCGCGAATAAATTCTGACGAGGGAGTTTAAATTTTTTGCTCTATTTTAAGTGCGAGGCTTAAATATGCTCAAGCTCACTGAAATCTGGGTGATAGTTCTAAGCTTAGAGGGGAGATGAATGCCGAGATTCGTCGTCACACCATGGGAGGTCAGAGGGAAGGTAGACTACGACAAACTTATCCAACAGTTTGGGACCCAGCCCATAGACAAGAAATTGCTCAAGAGGATGGAAAAACATGCCGGAAAACTTCACACGTTCTTGAGGAGAGGAATATTTTTCTCCCACAGGGATCTCGACTGGGTCCTCGACATGTATGAAAGGGGGAAGAAATTCTACCTCTACACCGGGAGGGGTCCATCGGGCCACACCCATCTCGGGCACTTGGTTCCGTGGATTTTCACCAATCACCTGCAGGACATCTTCGGTGCTGAACTCTACTTCCAGATGACCGACGACGAGAAATTCCTCTTCAAACGGGAACTCGCGCTGCAGGACGCGATCGGCTTTACGTACGACAACGCCTTAGATGTGATAGCATGTGGTTTTGACCCAAAGAAGACATTCATTTTTTCGGATGTCGAGTACGGGAAGACCCTGTACAAGATGGCCGTCCAAATCGCAAAACATATAACTTTCTCAACTGCTAAGGCGGTCTTTGGGTTCACGAACAGGAGCAACATCGGCATCATTTTCTTCCCGGCAATTCAGGCTGCCCCATGCTTTTTCCCATCGGTGCTGAAGGGTGAAAGCACTCCGTGCCTCATCCCCGCTGCGATAGACCAGGACCCATACTGGCGGCCGAGCAGGGACGTCGCGCCGAAGCTCGGGTTCTATAAACCGGCCCAAATCCACTGTAAATTCATCCCAGGCCTGGGCAAGGGGGGAAAGATGAGCGCCAGCCAGCCGGAAACCTGCATCTTCACGACCGACCCACCTGAGTTGGCCGCGAAAAAAATAATGAATGCCTTCACAGGCGGGAGGGGGACGGTGAGGGAGCAGAGGGAGAAGGGCGGAAATCCAGACATCTGCTCGGTCTACCAGTACTATTACTTCCTATTCGAGGAGGACGATGAAAAACTGATGAAAATCCACGAAGAATGCAGGGACGGAGAAAGGATCTGCGGTGATTGTAAAAAGATACTCGCCGAGAGGGTCAAAAAGTTCATCGCCGAACATCAGGAAAAGAGGGAAAGGGCAAGGGGCGTCATAGATAAATTCATGTTGAGGGACTAGGGTCTCTCCCGGCTCAACGAGTAGTAGGTGACATCCCCTTCATCATCGACCACGGCAAATAACATGCTCTTCCTGACGCTGTGTGCCAGCCTGACGGCGCGGGCCAGCTCCGTGGGGGTGAACCTGCTGCCCTCGGGGATCGCATGCACTATATACTTCGAGTGCGTTTCGCCCGGCTTCTCGCCCCGCTCGTAGACACGGAAGTGCGACCCGAATTTTAGCCCAGTCTTCACCACGTAGCCTCGCGAGCGTAGGTCGGCGTACACCGCGTACTTGAGCATGAGCTCGGGGTCGCGCCTCGCCAGCCTGGCAGAGAGCTCGCTGAATTTGAGCCGCTCACCCGTCTCCCGGTCGATCACCCTGATCTTACCACCATCGAGGAGGTAAAGTGCCTCGACGGGTGCAAGCTGAAGTTTTCCGCCGGAGAGGGGCTTGCCAAATGCCCCCCGCTGGTAGAGTTGGTTTGCCTGGGCCTCATCCCAAACCATTACCTTTTCCCTGTACATGTACGCATCAACAGGGATTTCGGCTTCCATGCCGTCCCCCCCTTTACAGTTATCCACGCAGGTTAAGAAGGTTGTCTTTACCGTGGTTGAGTAAAAAGGGGTGTTTACCAGGCCTGGGTGACCGGTAATTAAAACCGTCCAATGTACTACCGGCTAAATAAACCATTATTCTTAAATACATAAAATTACAAATAACTGTCGAAGTCAATATCGACAATCGGTATTGGCTTATGATAATACCGGGCGGCACAGCCGAGACGATGGCGAAAAAGTAATGCTGAGGCAGATGATCTTTTTAAGTCGATGATGTGTCACCTCCAACTAAGTCCATGCGGCCAAGACCGCTCGGTATTACTGAATTTTAAGTAGTTATACGCTTTTTCGCCCAAGAAGGCTTGGTTCTTGCTTGTTTGCATGAGTGGTGGGGCCGCCAGGATTTGAATTCCCGGGGGCTAAGCCCTTACTTAACCCCTCCCGGGTTTGCGGGTCTCTTCGGAGCACAGCTCCAACGGGTCATCATCCATTCGTCAGCTGACCCACAATATCCGCTGGAGCCCGCCGTGCTAGCCAAGCTACACTACGGCCCCACCGAATAACATCACCATCACCCGAATAAAAGATTTCTGGAGCCGGGGGCCGGATTTGAACCGGCGAAAGGCGGGTTTCAACGTTTAGTCCTCTGCAGCCCGCTGCCTTAGCGACTGGGCCACCCCGGCTCGGTTAACAATATTTGTAATCTATCCCTTAAAGTTGTTCGTGGGGGACAATATCCAATCTTTTTCCAAACTTGGTATTTCGTCAAATGCTTGGGGTTACTAAAACCTATTTCATCAATCCACATTGACAACTGTTTTTTGCCACTGAGGTAAAGCACGGAAGCTTTGGACTTATGTCCACGTCTCCAACGTGGAGCGAACCCGTTGCTTTGAAGAAGCACTTTAAATTGTTTTAAAAGTTTAAGGCTTGCACTTTTCAGCTCGATGGTTGGGTACGAGTATTTTCGATACGTCCCTTTTCTGCCGAAGAACAGGCTGCCATCCGTGTCAGCAAAACCTCGCAAAATCAATCTTGTCATTTTCCATCCCGCGCTCAAAAGTCCATCCGGCACCTCTGCAAGCTCCGCCTTTCTCTTTCCATACACTAATCCAATTTCTTTCACCAGGTGTGTCACAAACTTTTTTGAATTTAGTATAAGTCTGATCGAACTTCCTTTCCTATCGTAACACTGTCTTAGATGAACCTTTCTGCCCGAGAGATCCTGAAGCAACATTAGGAGGTAGTCCTTAAAATAGGGCAAGTCCTCAGTAGAGTTTCCCGATATCTCAATTCGATACCAAGGGGGTCTAAAGTAAATGTACCCATCCCCGAGTAGAACTCCGACTAACTCAAAAATGGCCTCGTCTTGTTGAACATACATTTTATCCCATGTAAAATGCAAAGAATCCTTTTAAGCGACTTTGGGGGAGAGGCCAACGAAAGTAATGGCGGCTCACATCTCCCCACCTGAAGGATTTAACAAATTTTCCCCCGGTTTCGTCCTGCAAGCTTTTTAACTGTGGACGCTAAACATAGCTTGGTTGAAATGATCCACATAACCGTGAGCATTAGTTATATCTCAGCTGAGAAGTTCTGGGAGCAGGAGAGGCCCGCCCCGCCTGGAGTACATATCTCGACAAATATCAACATCGTCGGAGTGGAGCATAAGGGTGAAAAACTTGCGGTGCCGTTCGTGGTCACAATTGGCTATACCCCCTCGGTGGCGCAGATCAGCTTGAAGGGCCAAGCGATGGTTTCTGGCGACAAGGGCGAGCTCGAGCGACTTCAGGATGATTACAAGAAGCAGCGCGCGCCTCCCCCGATCCTGCTCCAGACGATAACCAATGCCTCTCTCATCGAGGCCACGATACTATCTCGGACCCTCAACATCCCCCCACCGATCCCGTTGCCCGGCATGCCCCAGCCCCAGAAACCTGAGAAGGAGAGGCCGAGCTATGTCGGGTGAGGTACCAGTACCGTATGTTCCTCCCCCGAAGCCCGAGGCGCCGAAACACTTCGCTGGCCTCCTGTTCGGGATCATCCTGTGCATCGTCGGAGCTCTGGTGATCTATCAGGGAATAGACATAGCTGCTAAGAATGCGGAGAAGATCGCCCCCAGCATGGGACTTTTGGCCGCCGGATTCCTGTTGATTTTCGCGGGCGTTAGCAAGGTATGGCCGGGTAGAGCGTTGGTTAATGCGGGTTTGATCATCGTCGGCATAGTTTGTTTAGTCGGGAGCGGGGCCCTGATTGCTGATAAACTACGCGAAGCAGCCTCCGCGATACTGCTGACGATCATCGGCATAGCACTCATCGTGTTCGGCGTGGAGGTCGCGAAGGAGAGATGGAAGAGGTTCGTCGCGCGCTAGGTGGCGGGCCGGGCGGGATTCGAACCCGCGATCTCGGGCTTTCCCTATGCTATTTATGCACCCCGGAGGCCCGCGTCTATATCCTGGCTAGACCACCGGCCCCTCGTACAATATGCGTGCCCCAAATTAATCTACCTAGATATCGCAAATTAAGCAAAAACAGAAAACAGAGGAGAAAAAATAAAATCTTGGTATTTTTTGTGTCTTAGGTTTGAACTCACCCCTTCGCCCTTACGCTCATTATGCCACTAATCAGGGCCAATATGCCTCCGACCAAGCACGTGTAGAAGCCATAGGTTACTAAGGACCAATCCCCAATGTCAGTAGCCGCCCATATCCAACCTAGGATGGCTATAATCCCACCTAGCAGGATTAGGTAACTGATGTTCTTTATCTTGACGGCTAATAATGCTATGAGCCCTCCCAGCAATGCGAGAATACCGCCGAGTAGGATAACATAGGGATAAGATACTGCCGCTGTATAATCCCAACCTGAGCTACTAATACCAAATACCGACGCCCACGGTAGGAAGACCCCAACTGCTGCCAATATACCGCCGATTAATCCTATAACCAATACCGTCCTCTTCTCCATCAGTTTTCACCCCCTTTTCCTTTGCCTTTTAAGCATTACTTCCGTTAAACATGGCCATTATTAAATCTATCTGTTTTAAACGCTTGAATGATATTTTGCTCCCCTTTAAATCCCATCCCGGCGAATTGCAGTTAATAGTGGCGATAAACTTTTTTTGCTCAACCCGCTTGATGTCATCCTGCGGCGAGTTCTCCTCGTTCGCCTCATTTTCATACCAGAGTTACGTTGAATTCCTTCAGGATTTCCGCCAACCTCGCCAGGGGGAGGCCGACCACGTTAAAATAGCACCCATCGACCTTCTCGACGAACAGCCCCGCTTTTTCCTGTATAGCGTAGGCTCCAGCTTTGTCGAACGGCTTGTCGGTGGCGACATAACTCGCGATCTCCTCCTCGGTCAATTTCCTGAACTTCACCCTAGTCCTTACGAAGTCTACCGCCCTTTTACCGGTTGATGCATCGACGACCGCTAGACCTGTTAAGACCTCGTGAGTTTTGCCGCTCAGCTCCCTCAGCATGGATTTGGCCTCCTCGCTGTTCCTCGGCTTGCCTAAAATCTTGCCCCCGAGCACTACTATGGTGTCTGCCCCTACGACCAGCCCACTCCTCGTCCTCCGCGCGACCTCCTGGGCCTTGCTCATGGCAAGGGTCTTCACAAGTTCCTCGGGATCGGAGATGTTGAATTTGGACTCCTTCACCCTGCTGCCGACGACCTTCACCTTCAGCCCGAGCCCCTTGAGCAGCTCGAGGCGGCGTGGCGAGGCGGAGGCGAGTATTATTTTCATTTGACCAGCCGTAGGTAACTTTTGACTACTTATACCAATCTAAACTCTGGACGATGTAATCGATAAAAGCATTGAAGAACTCCTTGGATTCCTCGCCCATTTTGGTCCGGGCAATCAATATTTTCGCTCGCTTCGCGTGTTCTGCAGACTTTTCCTTGGCAGCCTTTAGCGCCCCCGTCTTCCTTATCACCGCGCGCATCGTTTCGAGATCTTCTGAACTGATCTCACCCTTGCCGAGCACGCTTTTGATTGCCTTCGACTCTTCCGGCCCAGCCAACTGAAGCGCGAATATCAAGTGGAGTGGCTTTTTGCCGCTAGCTAGGTCCCCGCCCGGAGGCCTGCCGTACTGCTGCTCTGTTGCGAAGGTGTCTATGATATCGTCCTGGATGTCGAAAGCGTAGCCGATGTTCGTCGACGCCTCCTCCAAGGCCCGCAGGTCCTCCTCAGGCGCGCCCCCTAGGATAGCGCCGGTCAAGATCGTCGCCCTGAAGAGGGATGCAGCCCTCTTGGACGCCATGGTGTACCATTCCTCGACATCAGGCTCCTTGTGTTCGAAGAGAAGGTCGAGGACTTGGCTTTCGTTCACATCGCGATAGTCTTTGACGATAAGTTGGATTACATTATTTAGTGCCTCGCCGCCGAACCCCGAGTTCAATATCGCCTCCAGCGAGAGAGCATACATCGCGTCGCCCATGAATACCGCAATTCCCTCTCCAAACCCTGCCCCACCGACATCTGGGAAGAGCCTGTGGAACGATTTCCCACCCCTTCTCATCTCATCCTCGTCGACCAGATCATCGTGGATCAATATGCAGTGCCTGTACAGCTCTATTCCAACGCAGACCTTGAGGATTTTTTCGTCCCCCTCGCCCGTATAGCCCTTATAGGTCATGAGGGTGCTGCATGATGCCAGCCTTTTCCCCTTCCTCAACAGGTATTCCTCGAGGTTTTCATAAGTCCTCAACGTGAACGGATGATATCCCCTCGCAGCTTCTTTCAACGATTTGAAGTGGTCCCTCAGCTTGCGGTCGATGAGGGCGGTATATTGATCTAGCGCGGTTTCCCAAGTCATTTGGCTCGACCACTATTGGCTTCTCGGGTTTAAAACGCAAGTGGCTGGATGAAGTTCGAATGGCGGGCCGGGTGGGATTCACCTCAACTAGGGGCGAGTACTTTTCTTTAATCTTTAAGGAAGAGGAAAAGCCCCCCCAAGTGATCCCTGTTACTTGGGTCATGGCGAAGTTCTTCTTTCCATCGGCGGCTACTGAAAGGGTGACGATATGTCCGGTGATAAGCGTCACTTTATAAACCTTCAATTTATCCTGATCTAACGCAGGAACTTGGGATGTATTTTCAG
>Ga0315314_1002016_pt1 | contig 17200 bp, 17 predicted proteins | sample TDP9_MG_FD_203631 | JGI IMG/M metagenome (GOLD analysis project Ga0315314, IMG submission 203631) | Freshwater sediment microbial communities from Lake Towuti, South Sulawesi, Indonesia - TDP9 | ecosystem: Environmental > Aquatic > Freshwater > Lake > Sediment | place: Indonesia: South Sulawesi...
CTACCGCCACTTTAATCTTATGAATTTGTGTTCTTTAATGTTCCGTTGCCTCTTCCTGTTCAGTGAGCAGTTTGAATTCTTCCCACGTTAGTTTTTCGCCGCGTCGCATTTTATCTTGAGCCTTTTTCGTGGCTTCTTCTCGTAGCTTTTGCTCACGCTTTGCATAGTGCTCTTTCTTCTTCTTTTCCAGCTCTTCCTTGAGCGTCCTTATTTGTTGCTGGATTTCAACGTATTTTTCATGAGTGTTGTTTGCTCTTTGACGAAGTTCTACATGTTTCTGATGCGCCTCATCCGCGCTTTGCTTGAGACTTTTTACATTGTTTAGAGCTTCCTTCAGTTGTTCATGGAATTTTTGACTTTGCCCGGCGAGTTCAGATAGTTTTTCATGGTTAAGTTTTGCTTGGGTTTCAAGCGCCTTTGCCTCTGCTTGCAATTCAAGAATCATGTCTTTCAACTCTTGCAGTTGTTTGTATACCATACGCTGAGTTTCAAGAACTCGCACCTGGTCAACAAGCGCTTTTTCTTCCTTAACTGGTAATGACGTTGTCTGAATCTTCCACTCGAGGTTTTGGATTCCCTTTTCTAAATCCTGTAATTTGGTTAAGGGTTTCTTTTGGGCGAGTGGTTTCATTTTCTCTCTGATTTTCACGATTTGCTCATGTTTTTCTTTTCTTTGGACTCTTGCCTTATCTCGTGCAGCCTTCAGCACCTGCACTTGCAGGTTTATTTCGTCTCGCTGTTCTTTCAAGCGTTTAGCTTCAGCTTGCAGCGCTCTAATTTGCTCGTGCAATTGATTTCTTTTTTCAGCCCATGTTTTTGCTTCATTGTTTAATTCGTCTCTTTCCCGCCTGACCGCTGCAAGTTGTTGGTTGAGTTCCTCGATTTTTTGTTCAATTTGTTCTGGCAGGCGTCATTCCTCCTTAATTTTGTGGGGTTTCGCCCATTCGAGAATGTTTTGGATGAGGTCCTTTCCTTCCTGCGATGTGAACATGGGGAGTTTCCAGTTTTCTTTTGTGCACCAACGTATCACCACAGTGGCATCTGCTAAGCATTTTTGATACGGTTGTCTATAGATTAGAATTCCTCTACGTTGCCAATCGGGAGTTTTTGCCAAGTTGACGCCATGCTGAAACAGAAACTCATGCAGTTTTTCACTCTTCCAGCCTTTCAGCGTCGTTGCGGCTTTAGATGATTTGTGTCCGAGTTTACGCATCATCCAATAAGCGTAGGCGTTATTGTGGTTGCGCCATGCATCTTGTTGCCTCCAAACGAGGTAGTCAACCAATTTTTCTCTTGTTGTTACAATTATGCGAGAGTCAAAACTGGTGGTTAAGGATTTTCTGCAACTCTTGAGAGTGCACAACGAAAACGCGCTGGAAACGATTCCAGCCAACACTGAATTGATTTTCTCAACTCGACGATTGAAGGGCACTGTGTAAGCGAACAGCGCGTTGATTTCGTCGCTGGCTACATAAATCAAGGCTGGGTTTAGGCTGTTTTGAAAGAGGGCTTTTCCAGCGGCAACTAGGCATTTGGCAAATGCCCTATCGAAGGGCTTGTCCATATGGAGTTTCTCAGCTACTGCTTGAAATCGTCTTCCATTTAATCTGGCGAAGAAGGGTGTTTCAAAGGGAACTTGAAGCAGGGAAAATATTTCGTTTTTGACTTGGCTTGTGTTGGATGCTTCATTCCAGTATGATTCGGGCATCGACTGTTTTTGCTCCCTTCTCATAGACCATGATGGGGTTGAGGTCTAATTCCTTTATTTCCCTGTGATCCATGACAAGTTGAGATGTGTTCAACAAGATTTTTACGATGGCGTCGATGTCGGCTGGTGGCTGACCTCGATACCCCCTGAGAATAGGGTAACCCTTGACCTCAGTTATCATTTCTCTGGCGTCTGACTCGTTTATGGGCGCAATCCTGAAAGTAACATCTTTTAGCACTTCAACGAAGATTCCACCTAACCCAAACATTAAGGCTGGTCCAAACTGAGGGTCTTTGGTGGCGCCAACAATGACTTCAGTTGAGGAAGGCGCCATTTCCTGCACGAGCGCGCCGACTATTCTGGCGTCGGGTTTGTGTCTCTTTACGTTTTCTAGAATTTTGTTGTAGGCATCCTTTATTTCAACAGTGTTTTTTAGGTTGAGCATGACTCCGCCTACGTCAAACTTGTGGAGGATGTCGGGTGAAACGATTTTTAACACGATTGGGTATCCGATTTGGTCGGCGAATTTGACTGCTTCGTCTTGGGTGAGTGCGACTTTGAAGCGTGTTACTGGTATGCCGTATTCCATGCAGACAATTTTTGCTTCGGGTTCGAGTAGATAGTTTCTGCCTTCCTTTCGCGCTTGAGTGAACATGTCTAGGGATTTTTTCATTTTGAACTCATCGCCTTAGCAGAATGTTTCTCGGGATAACTCTGTAGGTCTATATTTTAAACTCTGTGGTATGATACAGATTTTCGTCTGTTGATTCCATTACCATATCTTCCTCTAAAAGGAGACGGATAATACTCTGCTGGACTAAGATGACGCTTAATGTGACTTCGAATCCAGGGTCGTCTCACATGTAGATGTCGGGTGTTTTCTGCGCTTGCACAACGTGTGCCGCAAACTGGCTTTCTGGAACAGCGCCTACAAGTTCGGTGCGTTCGTTTATGACAATTTTTGGAACGCCCATGACACTGTATTTTTGTCCTAAATATGGAAACTCGCCTACCTCAATGACGTCTGCGCTGACCTTGTCGCTTTCTAACGCGAATTTATGTGCCAAACCTGCGGCAGTTGGGCAGTAGGGACAGGTTAGTGTTACGAAGACTTGAATGTGCACTGATTTTTCGATTGACTGCAGTTTTTTCTTCGTGTCTTCACTAAGGTTGGTTGACCCCTTTGAAACATTTATTATGTTATCTATAAAGGTGTTAAATTCATAACCATAAGGTATGCCATAGTATCGTATGCCGTAGTCCTTCTTGCCCACAAGAGCGATGGCTGGAACCTTGTCTACACCGTATTCCTTAGCCTTCTCAGAGTCTTTCACGAAGTCGTAGATTTCAACCGAAATCTTGTCTGGAACCAGGCTGGAAACCTCCTGCACCAGTTCACGCGTCTCTCGGCAAAACTGGCATTCAACCTCCTGCGTAAACAAGACAATGTGCACAGGGTCTTTCATGCCTTCCTGCAGCTCTTCCTTCAAATGCGCCTTGTGCTCCTCAGGAATCAAACCCATGCTTTTCACCAAACAATCATTTAAGCTCAGCAACTAATAAAAAAGTAACTATACACTGTTGAAGCAAAACTGCGCCCTCACACAAACCTCAAAAGCCCCAACTCAAACTTAACAAGCAAGGAAAAACCCGAAAATGACACATCACATAGAAATTATCTGCGTTGGAAACGAGCTTCTCATAGGAAAAATAGCCAACACCAACGCCCAGTGGCTAGCCAAACGCATAACAACAATGGGCTTAAACGTTAACCGAATCACCGTTGCCAGCGACGACACGACTGAAATTTCCAACGTTGTTAAGGAGGCAATCAGACGCAAACCCAAATTCATAATCACCACAGGCGGGTTGGGACCAACCTTCGACGACAAAACCCTAGAAGGCATAGCCAAAGCACTGAATCAACCCTTAAAGGTCAATCCCGAAGCCGTCAAAATGATAGAACAAAGATATCATCAATACCTCAAAGAAGACAGAATAGAAGAAAAAATAGAGTTAACGCCACCCAGAATCAAGATGGCAACCCTGCCTGAAAACGCTAAGCCACTGCAGAATCCAATTGGAACCGCGCCAGCAGTCTTGGCGAAACACAATGACACAACTATAATTGCGTTGCCAGGCGTGCCCTCAGAAATGGAAGCCATATTTGACGAGTCAATACAGCCCATGCTCAAGAAGATGGCGGACAACGCGGTTTTCTACGAGATTAGCATAGGAGTCGACGGCATCATGGAGTCCGACTTGGCGCCCCTCATCGACAAAACAATGCACGACAACCCATACATCTACATAAAATCTCATCCTGGGCAAAGGGGCGAAGGCAAGCCGCATATAGAATTGCACCTCTCAACCACAGCGCAAGCGTCAGAGAGGGCTAAAAACCGAATCGCCAAGGCGCTCCTACAAATCACCGAGTTAGCGCAGGCAAAGGGTGGAAAAATCAAATCCAAAAAACAAAAATAATTTGCGTTATTCTTAATGAAGGTATCGAAGAACACACTTTGAAGTGAACATTTTGAATGCGCAGAAGACAATCATTTTCCCATTTGAAGAGTTAGAACAAGTCTACGACGCAATCATTGTTGGCGCTGGTGCAGCAGGACTCGCCTGCGCAATTTACCTCTCAAGGGCTAACATGAAGGTTCTAATTTTAGAGGCTGAAAAACCAGGCGGTCGGCTCCACGATGCAAAGTTAATCGAAAACTATCCGGGTTTTCAGTCAATATCGGGTCCAGAACTTGCGGAAAAAATGATAAAGCAGGCAGAATCGGCGGGAGCGAAAATGCTCTGTCCAGCAAGAGCCATACGTTTTGAATTCTCAAGCGACTCCAAACTTGTATGGACTCGAGACAAAGGCTACAGTGCTAAGGCTATTCTTTTGGCAATTGGTGTTCAGAGAAAAAGACTCGAAATTCGAGGTGCAAGAGAACTCCTCGGCATGGGTGTCTCCTACTGCCCCGTCTGCGATGGAACACTGTTCAGAAACCAAGACATTGCCCTAATAGGAGAAGACGAAGAAACAATATCGGACGGTTTGTATCTCTCAGAACTCGTCAACAAGATTTACTTTATACCTGGCACTTTCGCGCCTCACTACAAGCCAGAGAGTCTCGAAAAACTTCTCGCAAAGGGAAACGTGCAGCTCTGGCAAAACTGGGAAGTAACTGAAATTATTGGTTCACCTGTGGTTGAAAAAGTGAAAATAAGAGACCTCAACTCAAAAGACGAGCAAACACTAAACGTTAAAGGAGTGTTCATCTCAGGCGAGAAGACTCCTGTGACGCAAATGCTGGCTGCGGCTGGAGTAAAAACCGACACACTGGGCTGCATAATGACTGACGACCAAACGCAGACAAACATTCCAAACGTTTACGCCGCAGGCGACGCCACGTGTGGAAGAAAATATCAGATAGCTGTGAGCGCGGGTCAAGGCGTCACCACAGCGCTCAACATAATAAGGAAAAGTTCGGGAAGAGCGAAATGAAGCCCGTTAGGGAGTGAATTTTTCGCCGCTGCTGAGTATGCGTTCCAGCGCCGTGCTCAGGCTGATGAATCCTTCGTTGGTTTTTGCGGACACAGGGGTTAAGAGGAACCTTAAGCCGATGCGGTAAACAGCACGCATGGTGTCGCGGCTTAATAGGCGTTTTGTGCCATCGAGTTTTTCTTCAATGGCTGTTTCCAACGCGTTTGGGTCGGCTGACCAGTCAACTATGCGCTGAGTTTCTTCGGGCGGCAACAAGTCGCTCTTGGACAGAACGTGAACCTGCGGGACTAAAAATCTGTTGTAAACCGCGGCTGAGAGGAATAGGTTGGACACGTAGTTTAGGGGGCTGGAGCTGAAGACCGAGTCGAAGAGGTATATGAGGGCTTTGGGCTCTGTTGTGAGTTCGTTTGCGAGGTAGGGTCCACTCTGTCGGAACGCGAACAGTTCCATTTGTCCAGGCGTGTCAATCAACGCTACGTCGGGTTTGAAAGTCGCTATTTCATCGCTAAGTCTCTCTGTTTCCTCGGCGATTAGGTCGGCGGCCATAATGAGGGCACCGTTTGGTCCTAGCTGATAGTCGTGCATGAGTTGTTCGATTTTGACGTAGTCTCTAATGTCGATGTCAGGTGTATAAGGCACTATGACAACGCCTGGGTCAAGGTTAATGGTTATGACGTTTTGTTTTTGAAGCTGAAGCCAGTTGGCGAAGGCTGCCGTGAGCAGAGATTTGCCTGAACCAGCAGTACCAATGATGAAGACTATGAACATGACGTTTCCAGCCCGTTGTAACTTTCACAGTTGACTTGTTAATCGATGCGTCTCACTTATTTATGTTTATAAATGGTGTGCAAATGTGGTTGCTTGGGCACCCGAGTCTTCAGTCATTAGCCATTATCAGTGTCTAGCCTGAAAGCTCATCATCGCAACCAAAAGATAGTAAAAGTGGATGCAAACAGTAAAAAGTTTGTCTTCTAAGTTAACGGTTCAAGGCTGCGGTTGCGGCTGCTATTTTTTCTTGCTACTAAGCCACCATTTCAAGTATTCTTTGCGTTGTTTTTGTCTTTGTTCCTCTTCTGTTTCTTCTGAGGGGCGCATCTGGTCTCGCATCTCGATTAGTTCTTGATGGCTCACTGTGAGCCCGCAGCTTTGACACGCGTAGCGTTTTGTGGCTATTGAGTAGCGCATTTCGCCTCCACACTCTGGACAGTATGGCATGTTGTTCTTTATCGCCTTCTAACGTGCAGAACTACGAGTGCTTCCTATGACAAATATCTTTTGGTTCGATGAATTCAGCGTAATTCCTCTGTGCGTTTGGGTTTCTTGAAAGGTCGTGGCTCCCTAGGAAAAAAGAACATAAAGGGGTAGGATAGCTTTGATGCGTGTGTCAATGCTGTAGTGCGGATTCGAGGGCTTATGGAAGAAGTGACGAGTCGCGGAGTTCAGTGTCTATGTAGTCAAAGTGTCCGCTGATGAAATCTCCCACTTCCACGCCAGTCACTAATGCTTTAAGTGTTGGTCGATATGCTTCAACCGACAGGACAGTCTCTGGCGGCACGCTAGAAGGTTCAATACGGGATTCTATTGGAACACTGGTGTCTGCCCAGAACTTTGCTGTGAATAGCACTTTGCCTTTCACTATCACGGTAGCATTAAGTTGAGTATCTGACATTATGACATCGATTTTTGCATGGGTGACATCATATACATACTCAATCCCTTCCTCCTCTAGTCCATAGGCATATGCCTCGCCTGCCTTCAAATTGTCTGTGTACCAGTGATACTCAAGATAGTTTATGTCACCATAGGTTTCGTATGCAACTAGAGCCATAGTGAAGCTTCCATACGTGCTGTCCATTACCACCGCAACCCATACAATCATTAAACTGGCTTGTTTACTTGGAGGAGGATTGAATACAGCGTGGGGATTTGGGGACATGAAGAAATATATTTTATCCCTGTGACTGCCGGAAATCACTGGATACATCAAGGCTAAAACGAAAGAGCAGATGAAAACACCACCGACTGCTATCTTCAAAACCTGCTTTTTTATCAGTTCTTTCACCTCCTTTCCTCTCTCATTCAGACATCCGTTTCCAATGCGGCACCACTGGCGCTTATGAAGAGGGACACCAAGACCTCATAGAAGTCTTAAAAGCAAACAAAGAACGCGATGAACCATTCTCTTCCTATTTTTGGGATATTAGTCTCCGTATTTATCACTTATGGAACAAACTTCTAGACCACTTCAGCACCAAAAGGTAAGAAGAGGCGAGAGACTCTATCTTGGTCGTTTTGGTCGGGCTCGTGTCAATGCTATGATGGCTACCATGGCTATCACGGCTATTGCTCCCACGGACCACAAGGGTACATTTACTGGCGGAAAAAGAGGTGAAACTTCAGTCCCACCTTGTAAGTACAGGGTGTGTAAGACGTCTGTGACGTAGTTTACCGCGAGGTTGAGTGATTCTCCCGCGCGATTCTTGAATGTTGGATTGCTCCAGTCGTAGTTTTGGTCCATCCACACGCATGTAAAGTCTCCATTAACGTCAAATGTCGTGTCGTAGGCAAGGTTCTTCGCCGCGTCGTAGGCTGAGACATTGCTCAATACGCCGTCAAAGGAAAGGTAGGAGTTAAACTCTGCATTATAACTAGAAGTTCTCTCATTCACGTATGGTTCATAATCTTCGGTATGGTGTACTTCTTTTCCCCAGTCTGTGTTTGAGCCCATAACGTGACCGAAAACAGCCATGTCCGCAATGTAATGGGTCAATATGCCAGCGTTTTTCGCTGCTTTTGCATGATCTCTTGCCTTTAGAAAGTTTAAGGTGTTAGCATACTCGGTTGAGGCTCTGACCGCAGCTGCGTTGTCTGTCATTTGTCCAGCCGAGTTATAGTATATGTGATGTTTAGTTGTGTCGCCTATGCCGTCTGACGCCTGATTGTTGTCAGGCAGTTCGGTTCCATATAGGTACGCCTGAAGATTATCTAAAATGTACTGCTTCTCGCTGTTTGGCAACCAGTCTAACGCGTGTTGCGCAATCCAATCGTGGGTTCCATAATCAGGGTTGGCTGGGTCACTGCTGTAGCCACCGTTGCTCCAAGCCAAACCATTCATCACAACGGATGAAGAGGATGTCCACATTAACAAAGTCAACAAAATAACAGAAACAATTCGTTTTACCATCAAACCGCCTCTGACAATCCTTTTATCGGAAGTTAACTTCAGAAGCTTAAGAGATTTTGCATAGTTTGAGGTTAGAAAACTTGGAAAGGCAGAAGGTTTTCGACCGCGTCTTTAGTCCTCTACGTTATGAAGTTTGTGAGTCCCGCCTCTGTGGCTAATTGAACTGCTCTCTCCATCTCATTTCTTGTGAGCTTCCGCCTCAGCTCTGGAATCTCATGAGCTCTCCATTCGGGTCGGTACTGAAACATCACGTTGGTGCGCACCCAAGTTCCCAAGTTCTGGGCAATCCAGCTCAGAATTGTCTTAGTGCAGCATTCGAGGTGCTCGGGCAAAACTAAAACTCGTATCAGCAACTCACCGTATTTCTTCCCATACAAGTGGTTTCGGGTACACGCTTCCCAATATTCGGGCGCTTCTGAAATGCGCGTGGCACATCTGTTGTTTCCGTACTTGAAGTCAAGCAGGTAAACGTCAACAAAACCCGACAGCAGCCTCGCGGTTTCCTTACTGTAGTAGGAGTTGGAGTTCCACACAACGGGAACATTAACCTCAACATTTCTAAAGGTTTCAAGCCACTGCTCCAACCAAGGCGTGGGTTCACCTCCAACTAGGTTGGCGTTGCGACAGCCTCGCCGTCGAAGGTCTTCAATACTTTTCGCCAGCCGCTTGGGCGTGTAGATTTCGCCCTCTTCGAACCATTGAGAAATCGTCCAGTTTTGACAGTGCTTGCACCGCATGGTACAACCCATCGTAAAAACTGTCCCAGACGGCACCAATTCGGGTTCTTCACCCATGTGCTCAAAAATTGTTGAAACCGTAATCTGCGTGCCAGTTTTACACCAAAGTCCTAACTCGCCTGCCAATCGGTTGAACCCGCAGCGACGTGTGCACAGGTGGCATTTTTCCATTATGCGCCTAGCGATTTCCACTTTCAAGTCTAGGTATGATTTTTCAGGAGTTGCAAGGTCTTCTAAAATTTTCTGTTTTGCGTCTATTTGCTTCTCTAACTTATAATAGTCCTCTGTAAGCTGGTTGTGGAGAAGCCAGAGATATTCAAGAGAGTATTCAGGGATAAAATCTGCTTCTAATCTCTTGGCTATCATAAACTTTGCCGGTTTCTCGTCTTGCATAACTTCGAAGTATCGGGCTAAGCCTGTTCTAGCCCTCTTGTCATGCAGCACAGCTAAGGCGTCGGGTCTCCAAACCGACCACATAACGGCTTCGTCTCTGATGAAATAGTAGGCGCAATCATCCATTTATACAGTTAGTTGAACGTCGCCGCATCACTTCACAATGAGAACTGGACACGGCGCTTTGTGACTTACACCTTCGCTCACCGATCCCAAAAATAATTCCTTCAACTTGCTCAAGCCCCTATGTCCCACAATTACAAGGTCGAATTTCCCCTCCTGCGTCATGGCCACAATCTCCCTGACGGCGTCTCCCTCCCTCAAGACCTTCTCCACCGAAATTCCATGCTCTTTCACAACTCGCTCTGCCTCGTCAAGAATCTGCTCGCCTCTTTGCTTCGCCTCCTCAGTTAACTTGGCAGCTATAGCGGTAGAGGCTGGAGAAGTCAAAGCTGGAGCTGAAACTGTATCCATAGATGGCGCCAGAGGCACCACACTTGAATAAACATGAATCAACGTGATTTTTCCGCCAAACTTTTCAGCCAACTCTAAAGCGTAATTCAACGCTTTCTCAGAATGCTCAGAACCATCAACAGCCACAAGAATATTACTGAACATAAACTTTCTCCGCCAATAATTTAGCCAACGCCTCCTAACAATATTTCCAGTTGCCCTTTTTTAGCGCACTTATCTTCCGCCTTTCGGAATGCTAAATTATCGAGTAGGGATAATAAGAACCAGTGGGTTCAAACTTGCCTTTGATAGCTATGCTTGTGCCGCAGATTGGACATTGCATGTCTTTTGTTAGGTTCCACTTGACAATTTCAAAACTAAACCGCTTGACAACCAATTCGTGGCAGTTAGGACAGTACGTGTTTTCGTATGGGTGCCCAGGGACGTTTCCGATGTAAACGTAGTTGAGCCCAACTTCACGCGAGATGTCGCAGGCTTTCTCCATGGTCGGTATGGGCGTGGAAACCGCGTCGGTCATTTTGTAGTCTGGGTGAAAACGTAGAATGTGAAAAGGCGTGTCCCTGCCCATGTTGTCCCGTATCCATGTGGCAAGTTCTCGAATACGGTCAAATGAGTCGCCGATTTTTGGAACCACAAGATTAGTGATTTCTACATGGATGTCGTGGCGTTTCATCTCCAGCAACGAAGCGAAGATTGGTTCAACCGAGGGAACAGCGGAAAACTTCTTGTAGAATTCTGGGTCAGCTCCGCCTTTGAAGTCAACCGTAGCCGCGTCTAAAACAGGCGCTATTGTGTGCACGGCTTCACGGGTCATGTAGCCGTTTGTTACGAATGTGTTGAAGAAGCCTACCTGACGGGCGAGTTTAGCCGTGTCGTAGGCATACTCAAAGAAGATAGTGGGCTCAGTGTAAGTGTAGCTTATACCATGGCAACCGTTTTCTCTTGTTGCACGAACAATATCCTCAGGTGAAAAGTCGTTGCCCATAACGCCCTTTTCTTGGCTTATCATCCAGTTGTCACAGAACTGACAGCGAAAGTTGCAGCCGCCCGCCGCAATCGACAACACTGACGAGCCTGGGTGAAAATGCGCTAGAGGCTTTTTTGTAATCGGGTCAACCGCCACCGAACAAGCCTTTCCGTAAGCCAACGCGTAGAGTTTGCCCCCCTCATTCTTTCTGACCAGGCAGAAGCCTACGCTGCCTTCAGGTATGGTGCAAACTCTGGCGCATAGATAACAGCGCACTCGGTTTTCTGGCAGAGACGAATACAGCATGGCTTCGTGGAACGGTTGCTTTGGCCAAGTCAATTCTTAACTTCAGCCTTCTTCATCATGAACACCATTGTTGTCTAGATTAAAATGTATTTAGGCGTTGATGTCGAGTCTGTCATCTAACTCGTAAGTCAAAGCATGAACTGAAAAGAATTATGACGTTGCCTCTGAAGATTGCGCCTCTGCGGGCTGTGCCATGGTTGTTACTTTAGTTCGAGTAGGAGCAGGTTTTTCTGGTTTGGGTTTTTCTGGCACAGGCGCCTTCCTCTTGAATGTTTCAGTGAATTTTACCGTGTCTGTTTCCGTGAAAAATTTTTGTATGTCTATGGCTATGCCTCGTTTAGCAGCCTGCAAGCCTTCAATGTAAAACGCTTCTTCGGGAACCTCGATTTCAATGGTTGTTTTCTTTATTTTTCTAACAAACTTTGTTGCGTCAACAGAGGGAATTCGACGATGAATTAAGGCGTTGAGTTTCTCTTCCTTGGTTTCAAGTTTTTTCTCCACCGTAACCTCATACAGTAGGGTTTTGCCTGCCAAGGGCGGATTGAAATCGAGTTGAACTCTGCCAGCACCCATTGTTCTGACGATGGCTAGTTTTCCTTCAAATTCAAGGCGCATTCCAAGCTGTGGTGTTATGCCCTTGGCTGTGAGTCGTCTTAGGGGAATCAGCCTAACTTTTTCTGGGTCTCGGCTTCCGAATGCTTTGTCGTGTGTGATTTCTACTGGTGCCGTTTTGTTGAGTTCTAGGTTGGGTAGGCTTTCGTCTAAGGCTTTGAGAACCCAGCCTTCGCCGATTACGACGAGTTTTGGCTCGTAGATTTCGCCTTCCTTGTAGAGTCTCTCCTTTTTGGCTATGTCTTCCATTGTGGCGTCGAAGACTTCACCTGTTTCCTTGACCTTAGCAACATAATTGATGAGCACGAAGTCTCCTTTTTCAAAGGGCATTTCAAGTCATCTCGTGGTCTCTATAGTCTATAACATTCGCTTTTAAACTTTAAACAGACTTTGCCAGTCAAAGTTTAGCTTCTTTGAGATGCTTATTCCAGATGAGAGAAGCAAAGTAGCCCGCCACGACGCCATTGAGGGTTCCAATAACAAGTATGCCAACTTCAAGAACAAGGTTTCTTTGAAGCAGACCAAGTGAGAGAACTGTCACGTAATAGGTGAGGAGTCCGACCAACGCCGTGCTTACAGTCATCGAGGCAATCAGCCTGCCAATTTTGACATCATCATCAGCGGTATTGACCTTAAAAATGAAGAAGAAACCATCTACAAGCAGACCATACAATATATCAAAGACAAATGTGAAGGGGGCAAGAGCAGTTCGCCATAAAGCGGTTAGAACGCCTGCAATCAGTGCAACGTAAGTGGCTCCCATCCTTCGCAATAACAAAGCACCCAAGGCGAGTAGAAGAGCATGAACAACAATAAACATCTTATCAATAGGAGAGGGCACAACCGTCTTCGAGACAAATATCACTGCGCCAAAAAGAGTTGCAACCGTCACCGTTTTAGTGTTCAGTCCCATATGCTCGCTGTCCCTTACTGAAATTGCCTCATGAAAGTTTATGCCAGAGTTTATTTCTTGCTCCTTTCAGCATACCCGATAATCAATAATTATAAGGTTGCTCTCTTAAAGTGTTTTTAGCATGGCAGGTTTTCTCGCATGGGCGAGGTACTACTTGGCACTTCAGGCTGGTCATATAAGGAGTGGATTGGCGCCTTCTATCGAGAAGGCGAAAAAAGCATGTTAAACGCTTATTCACGAGTCTTCAAAACGGTTGAAATCGACTCCACTTTTTATCGGAATCCAACCAAAGGGATGGTGTTCGGTTGGCTGAGGTACACTAAACCCGACTTTATCTACACAGCCAAACTGCCCCAACTGATAACTCACAAGAAAAAACTGGACCCGACGAAAAGTGTAGAAGACGATTTAAACACGTTTTTGCAGTTGATAGAGCCCTTGCAGTTCAATGGGAAACTCGGTTGCTTACTTGCTCAGTTGCCGCCTTGGTTGAAGCTTAACATAAGTTTGATGGAGAGTTTTTTCGCTTTGTTTCCAACGCAGTTTAGGCTGGCGGTGGAGTTTCGCCATCATTCTTGGTTGAGCGCTGAGACACTGCGCCTTCTGGAGAAGTACAATGTTGCATACACCGCGGTAGATGAGCCGCTTTTGCCGCCTGACATGCACGTAACCGCGGACATCGCTTACATTAGATGGCATGGCAGAGGCGAAAGGCCATGGTACGACTACCATTATAAGACCGAAGAGTTGAAGCCGTGGGTGCCAAAGGTGAAAGCAGCCGCACAAAAAGCAGAGAAGGTTTTCGGCTACTTCAACAACCACTACCACGCCTACGCTGTTAAAAATACCTTGGAGATGGCTGAATTTCTCGAGGTGATTACAGCCGAGCAGAAGGCTACGAAGAAAACCGTTGAGCAGTATTTAGAAACCAAGTTGAAGGCACCCCCACCTAAGCCTTCAATGGAATTGACAGCGTTCATGCCTGAAAGAATTGCACACATGAAACTTGACGACTTGCTGCACGTGTTCATGGATGAGAGCCGAATCAAACGGGCCAAGGGCATAAAAGACAACGAAATCATCATCGAACACGCGTCTGAAAAAAACGTTAAAGCCAAAGTGCGTGAATATCATGTTTTCATAGATGTGCCAAATCGACTGGTTCTGCACGACTGTGCTGACTGGAGTCGATGCGCTCCTGTGAAGCAGTTTTGCAAGCACGTGGGTAAAGTTATGATGGTTATTCCTCAAGATGTCTCGGTTGGAATCCTAAAGAAGATGGGTGCTGAAAGAGAGAAGTGGGAGTTCAAGCCTTACGTTGCCTAACACAATGAACGAAGGGGTTCACAGAAGGCTGAGAATGGGACGATTTTCACTGCGTTTCAGCACATATGTAATTGGCTTTTTGGAGTTCTAGCGGGCATCCGCCGCCGCATATTTGTAGTTGTGGGCAGTCCTTGCATCTCGGCTCAACGTATTCTCTCTTTCTTATACTAACCGCGAGCGGATGGTTCCAAATTTTTGGCCAGTCGTCTTTGAGCATGTTACCCAAACTCTCAAAATAGCTCTGGCATGGATACACGTCGCCGTTTGGTCCGATGCACATGTTGACCATTGCGGCTGTGCAAGATTTGACGCCTAAACCCAGACTGACCGGGTCGAAGTGACAGTATTGGGTGGGAGTGTACCAGAGAAACTTTAATCCGAGTTGATTAGCTTTGTCATGGACTTTAGGCAACAGTTCCTTCAGCGTGTCAACCGATACAACAAACTTGTCGTTTATTTCACTAGCCTTTCCTGAGTAGATTAAGCTGTTGCATCCGAAGCCTGCGACTCCCAGTTCTTTTATGAAGTCTATGGTTTCCAAAAAATCCGATGCGTTGTACTGGCTTAAGGTGGTGTTTGTTGTGGCGTAGATTTTGGTTGGAATAATGCTCTTGATTCCTGCGACCGTTTCTTTCCAGCTTCCCTTCGTTTCCGTCATCAAATCGTGAATTTCCGCCTTGTGCGACTCAAGAGTCACTTGGACAAAGTCTAGTCCTGTCCCTTCAAGAGTTTTCACGTAGTTTTTGTCTTTCAGTCTTCTACCGTTTGTGACAAGTCCAGTTACTATTCCCTTGTTCTGCGCGTACTGCAGCAGTTCAGGTAGGTCGTCGCGGAGGGTAGGTTCGCCTCCTGTGAAGGTCAGTATAAACACGCCGATTTGATGTAGGCGGTCGATGACGGTTTTCCATTGTTCGGTTGTCAACTCTTCGGTCTCGTGTGGACCACCCGCGTAGCAGTGGACACAGTTGTTTTGACATCTGAAGGTTAGCGCCAAATCCATGCGAAGCGGCGCCCAAAACTGCTGTGTGAAGGGCTCGACGCTTTTAACGTCGAGAAAAGAGATTGGGCACACTTCCTCTGTCTGCGCCAGAGTACTGACTGCGTAGATGAGTTTTTCATGGTCTCTCTTTGAGGTTTTCTGGTCAACTCTATACATACGCCGAATTTTCTTCACCGCAGCGTCCGCAGACATTCCCTGCATGAAAAAATATGCATGCGCTGTCGCCGTCTCGTTCAAATAGAGGACTGTGTTGGCGTTTATTATCAAAAGTCCATGGCCGTCAGGCTCGACTCGAAGCTGAAGCGCTAAACCCGTAAATCTTCCTTTTCCTCGATAAGTGTAGCGCCCCCGAGGAATCTTTGGCGCACGGAAAACCCTACGCAATAAACTCAAGTTTCAGTCCTCCCTTTTTCACCCTACTCCTCCGCCAGCACAGGCACAGGCGCATGATACACAGGCACATACACACGCGCAGGCTGCGCATGCACAGACGCAGCTAGCATCGTGGTGAGCGGGCTCACTTGAAGCCTTCGCAGCAGGGGCTGGCATTGGAACAATGGCGTTGGCGAATTTCTCAAGGCTAGCTACGATATTGTTGGAAGTTTTTTCCACTGCGGTTGCGATGTTGTTTGCGAAGTCGGCGCCAGAAATTGTTGGCGGTTTCGCTGCTTGAGTTGGAGTTTCCACGTTTGGTTTGTACGTGGGATTAGGATGATAGTGCTGATAGCCGTACCAGTACCACAGCCAGAATGGGCTCGGTTCAAAGGCTCTGTCACGGAACGCTGTTTGGGTACGTGTCTGATAGTTTGGGTCGAGGAAGAGCCACAGCAGTTGTTCGTCATAGGCTTTTGAGGCTAACTCTGGTGTGCCTGCCTGTTCCACTTGTTCCCAAGCCTTAGCTACAATTTTTCTGTAATAGTCGATTGTGTCACGTCTGCAGTATCCACGCAGTTTCTCTTCAACGGTGTTCCTGAGAAACATCACCGTTTGCGCTAATTTCTCTTCGTCGAGGGTGCCGTCTTCTTTTATTGCGTTTAGAAAGTCGATTTCATAGTATCGGAGAGGCGTTTCCGCTGTTCCAGTATTGTTCTGAAACGGTTGCATGGTTTTCAGCTTGAGCGAAGGAGACGCTGACTCAACCCAGACGGCTCTCTTCTGTAAGAGACTGTAGAGAATTTCTGTGACTATTCTTGTTGGCTTCACATCGAGGAGGTAAGAAGCCTCTACAGCTGTTAAACCGCGCCTTATCCCTAGAGTTTCAATACTTATCGTGGGCAAAAGATATGGTCTCTTACGAACAACATAGACAACGGCGCCTATTACACCGACCGTGACTCCAGTTATTAGAAGCGCTGGTCCATATTGCTGCAAAAAAGCTACTATGCCAGTCGGACGCGATACGTAACTCTGCACATATTGTTTGGGAAAAGAAACCCCAAACGTGTATCTCTGATTGAGCGAAAGATTTCCTCTCTGCCAGAAAATTGACAATCGGGTATCCTCAGTTGACGTACCGTTCCAAAGCTCTGCGGTTGTTTTTACCTTGTCTGCGGTGACCCCAGAAGGCAGAACTATCTGCACTTGAAGGTCGAGCACACTTGCTTCTTGCCACCAAGTTGGGATGAACTGCATGCCAACATTGTCTTGGGTGTCCTCATATATCATGTTGGCAACGTTAGTTGTGAGGTTGAATCTGATAGTTTGTCCAGCTGTTAAGGGCGTGTAAAGATTGACACGCACTTTGTAATCGCTTCCTGAACTTGCGTCGGAGGTCGTCAACGTGCGACCGTACTGGTCCATTGCCGTGCCTATTGTGAAATCGCGTTGAGGCTGACCAACATATACGTAGTTAATGGCGGGACCAGAATCAAGTTTTATACTTATGTCGTAAAGTAAATCAATGCTTCCGTTTTCCGGACGTATCCATATTTTTGCCCATTCGTGTTCAAGATGATATTGTCTCTGTTGTGCGGTTGCTGTGCCCACAATGGTCATTAGAATGAATATGGCAGATAACGTGACGAGCAATGGATGAGGCTTCACCATTTTGGTTCCTCGGTTACCTCGAATGTGTG
>Ga0315314_1002017_pt1 | contig 17199 bp, 18 predicted proteins | sample TDP9_MG_FD_203631 | JGI IMG/M metagenome (GOLD analysis project Ga0315314, IMG submission 203631) | Freshwater sediment microbial communities from Lake Towuti, South Sulawesi, Indonesia - TDP9 | ecosystem: Environmental > Aquatic > Freshwater > Lake > Sediment | place: Indonesia: South Sulawesi...
TTCCAGACATAACGTTACTCGTTGAAGAGGTCTATGGAAAGGTTAGAGTACACTTAATTGATGGGAGCTATCTTGATGTTTGGCTTTCAAGAAGGATACCTGGCCGCTTTGCTTATCATTGGGAGCATAGGCAGGTAGATGGCGGTTTACACAGGCATGACAATAGGCCACATGAGCACTTGAGATGCATGAGAACCTTTCCAAAGCATCTTCATGATGGCAGCGAAGAAAACGTGAAAGAAAGCGCCATTAGTGATAACCCGGAAAAAGCTGTTAAGGAATTTTTAAGCTTCATTAAATCGAAACTGAAAACAGTCAGAATGCGCCGAAGCTACTAATTGATTCGTGTTAACGAAGAATGAAGAGAGTTTTGTTGGTTCCGAGCAGTGACTTTTTGGGGTATCCGTTTCCGCATAGGCATGACCAGATGTTTGAGAGGTTATGTGATGGCGAAGGCTTTGAGGTTCATGTGGTTAGGTTTAGGCTTTTTGATAGGTCTGAGCTGAGCACGAGTGTGGTGGTTCATGAGTTGGATGATGTGCGAGCGGGGTCTGCGGCTTCCTACTACTTGACTACTTCCCTACTAGGTTAGAGTATGGTTCTTGACCTATTAGCTTTGGTGTTTGGGTTCGTTCATTTTTCGGTGCCGTTGGTGTATTATGGTTATTTGAGGAGGTGTTTGGGGAGGCCTTGGAATGTTAGGGTGGATGGTGGGTATCGGCCTCGGGTGACGGTGATCGTTCCGACGTATAATGAGGCTTCGTTGATTGTGGGCAGGCTGGAGAATGTGGGGGGTCAGGAGTATCCTTTGGAGAAGCTGAAGGTGTTGGTGGTGGATTCGGCGAGTACAGATGAGACAGTGAGCATTGTTAGGAACTGGAGTGGTAGAAATCAGGGGCTTAAAGTTGAGGTGGTTGAAGAGCCCTTGAGGTGGGGTAAAGCCCACGCGCTTAACACGGCGTTAAAGTATGCGTCTAGTGACATAGTTGTGTTGGCTGACGCTGATAGCTTGTGGGCTCGGGACGCGTTGAGGGAGGCGTTGAAGTATTTTTCGGATTCTTCTGTTGGGGCTGTGACGGCGGTGAAGGAGCCTGTGAGAGTGTTGGGTAATCCTGGTATTGATTCAAAGATAGAGTCTACTTATCGGTTGTTTTATAATGATGTTCGGGTTGGGGAGTCTAAGGTTCATAGCACGCCGGTGTTTCATGGGGAGTTTGCGGCGTTTAGGAGGGATTTGTTGTTGGAGGTTGGGGGCTTTTCGAGGGATGTGGGGGCGGATGATAGTCATACAGCGACCCTTATAGCTTTGAGGGGCTGTAGGGCTATAGCCGCTCCTGAGGTGAGGGCGTATGAGCTTTCTCCCAATTCGTGGAATGGTTATGCGGCGTGGAGGGTGAGGCGAGCGAAGCATCTGGTTCAGCACTTCTCGAGGTCGTTGAGGAGGTTGTTTGGGGCGCCCAAGGGTTTTAGGGGGGTTTTGGCGGTTGAGTCGTTTTTGCATCTTGTGAACCCTTGGCTTCTGTTGGCGGCGTTTACCTCCTTCGTCGTGTCCATTGCTATGGATGGTTTTTCACTCTTGAATATGCTGATGGGGCTCGTGGTTTTGGCGGCTTTGCTGGTGAGTCGTGTGCGGGAGGTGCTTCTCACATGGGTTGTAAACCAGGTCATATTGATCTACTCGGCAATAGCTGGAATTCCATCGAAGGAGCTGGTTTGGAGGAAAATTGAACTCTCAGAGAATGTCTCGTAATCCTAGCGATGAAGTCGTGAAATGATGAGGGTAGTTCAGGTAGCCCCATTTTATCATCCTGTCATCGGTGGCGTAGAGGAGGTCGTAGAGAGGATAGCGGGGTACATGGCTTCCAAAGGTAACGAGGTTTATGTTGTGACTTATAATAGGTTGAGGGTTGGTGGCGAGGGCTTTCTACCTAAGGAGGAGACCATCAACAATGTCCATATAGTCAGACTGAAACCTAACACCATACGGAGTCACGGCACCTACAGCACTGAGCTCCCTGAGGTGCTGAGAAGGCTGAGACCAGATTTAGTTCATGTTCACGTTTGGAGGCATCCCCATGTCTTCCAAGTAGCAAAGCTTAAGCAGGAATTAGGTTCCAAGATGGTTCTGCATGGTCATGCGCCTTTCTACAACGTAGGGCAGCTGGGATTTGTGACATGGGCTTACCACAGGTTGGCAGATCTCTTTATGAAGGGTATCTTGAGGAAGTATGACTCTATGATAGCGCTAACACCCTACGAGAGACGTATACTTGTAGGGAAGCTGGGTGTTGAGGAGGATAAAGTCGCGGTTATACCTAACGGTATCGACAACGATCTGCTTAGAACCGCCGAAAACTCCACGCTCAGCAATAACGCTGATGCTATCGTGTTATACGTTGGAAGGGTAAGCAAGGAGAAGAATGTGGATCTATTAGTTCGAGCAATGGATTACGTGATTAGAGAGATCGAGAATGCAAAATTAGTTCTAGCAGGTCCAGATGAGGGTATCTGGAGTAAGCTGGTGGAACACCAAAAAACGGTCTCTATCAAGTATGTAGGAGCCGTAAATGAAACGGTTAAGCTGAAGCTCTATATTTCCTCCAAAGTATTTGCAAACCCAGCGACTTACGAGGGATTCGGTATAACGCTCTTAGAGGCTCAAGCTTTCGGAAAGCCATGCGTCATAACAAGTGAGGGGGGGCAAGTATACGCGGCGCCACCAGGAAGGACAAGCCTACACGTGAAGCCTAATCCGAAGGACTTTGGGAAAGCGATTTCACTATTGTTGAACGACAGAGAGCTTTACGATAAGCTAAGCGTTAATGCGAAGGAGTGGGCTTCTCGACATTCATGGTCAAAGATCCTCCCAAAATACGATGAGGTTTATAGTTAGCATGCGCGTGACGCATGTTTTTCATCATTACTATCCGGTTTTGGGTGGTATGGAGAGGGTGGTACAGAGGTTAGCTGAAGAGCAAGTGAGGATGGGTCATGAGGTACATGTAATAACTAGTACGCTCGGGGTGCAAAGTGGGTTGAGGGAGGAGACTGTTAATGGTGTTCACATACATAGGGTGAAGGTTGTCTGGTTTCATTACGCAGACTTGGCGTATCCTACGGATTGCTCAGAGCGCGTATTGAAAGAGTCGGATGTGGTTCATGTGCACAGTCAAAACTCCCTTTTTAACATAACTCTGGCGAAGGCGGCTAAGAGAATTGGCAAACCGCTCGTCGTGGACTTTGTTGCAGTGGACTACTTAAAGTCTCATACACATCCTCTGATTAGGTGCTTCGGCGGCTACTACCAAGAGAGAGTTCAGCGCGAGGCCATGAAACTTGTTGACGATGCTATAACATTAAACGAGAGGGATTATAGAATTCTTAAAGACAAGTACGACGTTGAATCTAAGGTTGTGCCTCACGGTATCGATGAGGAATACTTGACGAAGCCTAAAGATGATGGTGTGTTCAGAGGGAAATATGGGGTTTACAGCGGGAATGTTGTGGCTTATGTAGGGAGGGTGCATCCGTCGAAGGGGCTGGACACGCTGATAGAGGCAGTATCGCTTGTTGCGCCTGAAGTTGACGACTTCATATTGGTTATAGCGGGTGGAGGCTCTAAACCCTATAGGGAGAAGCTGGGTAAGCTTGCTAAGAAGCTGGGAGTAGAGCGTAAAGTTAGGCTTCTGGGCTATATCGGCGAGAATGAGAAGATATCTCTTCTAGATTCTTCGAAAGCTTTTGTTTTCCCCACACGTCACTTCGGTGAAGCATATCCACTTGTGGTCGATGAAGCCTATGCGAGGGGGGTTCCCATAGTCACCACGCAGGTTGGGGTGTTGCCATATAGGGTTACACATCTGGAAACCGGCATACTAGTGCCACCCGATGACCCATCGTTGCTAGCCAAGGCGATGGTAGCTCTACTAGAAGATGATGACCTACTTGCAAGTATGTGTAGGAGGCTGCGAAACGTTAAGGGGTCGCTGTTGGTGTGGAGGCAGGTATGTGCAAGGCTGGATAACATTTACGAGGACGCACAAGGAAATTAGCTGACCAAGGTACCACTGTACAATGTGGAACTTGACTTTCAGCAGAGCGCTCATCCTATTCACGGTAACTATGACTCCAGTTTTCCTAGCGTTCTTAATGCTTTCAGAGAGAATTACAAAACAACGTGAAAAACCAACACATAGCACAGCGTTAACCATTATAGGGGTCGGCCTAATTTGTATAGAAGTCCTAACCATATCCTTATCGCATATGCCTTCATTTGAAACGACTTTGACGCGTTTCATTTTGATCCTACTTATCGCAAGCTTCTTGTTGTACGCTTTCCAAACGATGTCAAGTTCGAATAAGATACAAGTACTTACCTTGCTTTCCGCGGTGATGTACCACATTATTCTTCTCTACTCCCCTCCCTTTGATGTAAGAATATCAGAGAGAACCCCTGCGATGGCTAAGCTAATTCTAGAAGGTCACTGGGATCCTAATTGGCACCTTCTCCATTCAACTTACGATCCTCTCCCTATGGATCTAGGTTTATTCGGCACGGTCTCGATGGTAACTTCCATTCCTTACATCAGCCAGTTAAATAATTGGGCAATTTACTTACCTTTCATAATCGCTTACGACCTTGTCCTCTACAGCTTAACTAAGCGAGTTACTGACAGTCGAGTTGCAGGGGTTATCGCCATTTTCATACTTGCCTCAACACCTCCAGCCAACATCATATCGCACGGGACAAAGTGGATTGGAAACATGTTTGTTTTAATATCCGCCTTGGCGCTGATTAAGGCGTTTGACGGACCTTCTTCAATTTCCAACATTACCGTGGCGAACCTAAGTTATGGAGCGGCGATTTTGTTTCACCCTTCTTCGGTGATCGGCGTGTTCTTGCCTTTAGGTGTCGTTGTAGTCAGCTACCTCGCCAATCAGGCTGTTAAGAGAAAGGTGTGGACGAAACTCTTCAGAAGCCGGTTGTTCCGTATGACTTTCATACTGTTTACCGTCATAACGTTGACTAGGGGCCTATATACGGCAGGGTACTTAGAAGACGTTCTACCCGCCCTAAAGAACTTTGCGTTGACGGCGTTCGGCTATAGTACTCCCATAGAATCTTACACGCCAGTATACGAGCAAGCAGTTAGTCCAGTCAATGCGTATGCGTGGAGCACTCCCGTAGCAATGGCGTCTGCATTGGTGATTTATAGCCTTTTAAAGAGAAGGGCTGCGGGAGGCGCCTTCACACTTGTAATGAGCTTTGTTGGAGGGGTTTTCGCGTCCTTAGGGTTACTTGTGGCTGTAGCTAAGAGTGGAGGATTTCAAGGTGCTATGTATCCGGCCTTCACACTTCTCATTCCTGCCGCCACTGTAGTAGGAGAAAGGGTTTTAAGATCTTCTAGAACCATAGCGATTGCCATCATGGTTCTAATGGTTTTATCCGTTGGCGTCGCCGTAACCGATCCGATGATGTCTCCTCAACGGTATAGGGAGACTGGAGCTGGTGATGTCCCACCAAAGATGGAAGATCTCTTGGAGGCCCGTTTCATGGCAGATGTCATTCCCTCTGATGATATAACAGAAGCGCCCGTGGGCACGCTATTGGTGGCTCCGTATGAGATAACCGCATCCTTCCTATATCTGAGTGTTGCTGAAGGTAGAACTCCATATCGATACTACACTGGGTCAGCGGATTTGAACCGGATCGTCATAAATAGTGTAGTCCACGACAAGGCATTATTACCTAGCCGGGTGATGTACATCTGGCCTCAGAGGTGGCTTCCAGATATTAAGTCACACTTAGCCGATGTACCGATCAACGTACTCTATGATAGCGACAGGTATGTAATTTTCAGGAGGGCACCATACCCATGAAAATACCGTTGATGGCAAAGCAACCTATCGTAGTCGCTTAGGCATATGACCTAAGTATTGCATCAAGAGCTATTCTGAGGAATGTGAGGGAAACTTGCATATTCTTCAATTAGTAAATGAGGGGCTGGCGGGAGGGGTCCTAAGAGTAGCCATAGAGCTAACAATAAACCTTAACTTGATAGGGGCAAAGGCAATTATTCATTCAAGTGTTATACCTCACGTGTACAACGGCTTTCTCTATCCTCAAGTAAGGATATACAGAAAAATAAAGACCCCTAATTTATCGCCCTTTCTTGAAAACTACATCAACCCTATTTTGAAAGAGACATTAACAGCACTTATTCCGAAAGTACCATCCGACTTTAATGCCGATTGGATAATCTGTCACAATTTAAGTCCTATTTACGATGCCTTAAAGCTGAGGGACATCTGGAATTCGAAAATAGCGGTGATGATTCATAATCCGACCTTTCCTCCACCAGCATTTCGTTTCATGACCCACATCCATAGCCTGAGAAGCTTAATGCATAAGAAGGCACAATTCCTCCTCAAAAAAAGTGACCTCGTCATAGCTACGAGTAAAAAGACTAAAGAATTGATTCGCCAACTCTATGGGCTTGACTCCGTTGTCCTTTATCCAGGTTGTAATCCTTTACCTAAACTACCGCCATATAGAGACGACTTCATATTATGTGCTCAGAGGCTGTCTCTAGGAAAGCGAATTCAAGATGTGGCTGAGGCGATAGCACTTGTGGATAAAAATGCAAAAGTAGTGTTTGCTGGCAGCATCCATTCAACAACGGGCATTGCCATAAAGAAGATTAGGGCGAGCGGGCTTAAAAATTATAGGATAATTCCCAACATCGCCGAGTATGAGTTAAGAAAGTTATATGCAAGTTGTAGGTTTTTCGTTTCAGTCATTGGCGAACCTTTTGGAATGAATCAGATCGAGAGCGCAAGTTGTGGAGCGCCGATGATTTGCAACGCTAAATCAGGTGCCTCTGAACTTTTTAGGCACAGAATACATGGCTATTTTTGCAAAGATAGCAACGCACATCCCTCCATAGATGAATATGCACGGTATATTGAAAGGTTGCTGAATGATGAAAGAAAAGCCTGGAGGATGGGATGCGCTGCATGGAATCTATGCCGTAAGGAATACACATGGAAATGTCGCGTGAAAAGGTTACTTTCCTTACTTGGAAGTAAGGTTACTGCAATATCTCCCTCTGCATAGCGTGGAAAAATGCGTGCCTTACTGATTGGTTATTATGGAGGAAGGAATTTCGGCGACGAAGCGATTCTTGAGTCCATTATTCGAAATTTCGAACACCTTGACAAAGATTTCGAGGCTGTAGTCGCGACTCAAAGTGAAACACATACACAGTCAATGTACGATTGTGATACGGTAAGCAAATCTATCTATCGTCCTAAACATTTTATACATTTTTTAAGAAAAATTCTTACTTGCCATAAGGTTATACTTGGAGGCGGGGGACTAATCCATGATAGGGGCGGTCGATATGTCTTGGGAGGCTACATCATTCCAGTTTTACTTGGCAAGCTTTTCGGTAAACCGCTGATAGTTCTATGTATTGGCGCTGATCCTCCATTTAAATCGGGGGTAAACCAGAGTATTGTTAAACACGTAATGAACATGGCTGATCATATCTCTGTCAGAGACGAGTTGACAAAAGATTTCTTGCAGAAAATTGGTGTCACGAATGAGATTAATGTTGTTGGGGATCCAGCTCTATGTCTTTCACTACAATCCTTAACTGGAATACCTTTCTCGGTAATAACAGATGTTAATGAACATGTTATCGGAGTTAACCTTAGGGAATGGAGCGCGGACACAAGAAAACTCAGTCGAGAGCTAGTAAGTTTGTTAGACGTCTACTTGGACAATAGATCAAGGATTGTTTTTCTTTGTTCACCGATGGATATTAACTTTGTTCGACAAATCATCAATGCAGAAAAAGTTAGGTTTGACTATGAAATAGTAGATTGCGTTAGTATGAGACCGTCTTACATATTAAAACTGATCCAGGGATTTGAATTCATTTTCTCCATGCGATTGCATTTCTTGATAGATGCTGTAATAACTAATGTACCTTGCATAGGCCTGCCATATTTAGACAAGGTTAAGTGTTTTTGTAACTCATTCAAGATACCCATGTTAAGTAGTGCTGAGATCTCCGAACGTGATCTACAGAGTTTGATAGACCAAAATGTGAGTAGACTACCTTACCGATCTGGCGTTCTAGATGTGATTCGGAAAAGAATTGTTGACGATTTTCAAGTAGTCCTTGGCGCTCAGAAAGTAAGAGCTAGACATAGGTTTTACTCTATTGTACTTTTGTTCGTTTGCATGATATTTTACGGGGGTCACTTTATGAAGAAGCTACGCCGAACAGCGGGAGAATCAAAATGAGCCTAAGAAACTATTTGCGGAAGCTATGTTACCTACGCCACCCCTATCTCATCACGAGGACAATACTCAGACCCTTTGAGGAGTGGGAATCACGAAAACATCGGTTAAGACTGAGTGAATATGAGCGATATTCCACCTCCATTGAGGACGGTGTGGAGATTCTCACTAGCATCACAAAATCAGACGCAGAAACTAGGCTGATGAAAGAGTTAGAGGATTCACAATTTTTGCAGCATATTGAGTTGCACATGAAACAGATTGAAGGCATCGGAGGTTCTATTGGCCTTAAATTAGGACGATTTCTTTATAAGTTAGTGAGGACGTTGCACCCAAAGATTGTCGTGGAAACAGGTGTTGCCAACGGCATATCCTCGTCTTTCATCCTCAAGGCCCTCAGCGAGAACTCTTCAGGAAGGCTTTACTCCATTGACCTACACTATAGGGAAGGTGTCGCGGTGCCTCCAGGAAGGAAGTTAGGTTGGGTTATACCTTAAGAGCTCCGGAATAGGTGGAGCTTGCTGCTGGGTGAAAGCGCGAAGGTGTTACCTAGGTTACTGAATGATTTAGGATGTATAGACTTCTTTCTCCACGACTCTCGACACTTGTACAAAACGATGATGAAAGAATATGATATCGCTTGGCCTAACCTAAGAGAAGGCGGCCTTCTTCTTTCAGATGATGTTATTGAAAACGACGCATTTATCGACTTTGCAGACAAAGTGAAGGTACGTCCTGTGGTGGTCGATCGTATGGGCGCGATTCGAAAGAGGACCATTGGCAATTTCTGTACGTAAACAGAGTATGAAATCGGCCTGTGGTCGGAGGGTTAAGGTAAGATAAGAATCTGCTTCATCACCAGCGAAGTGTTTATAGGCAAGAGGCGGGGTGGCTTCGGTAAGCTAGTCCGTGTTATTGGGCAGGAGTTGGTCAGACATGGCTTCAATGTCTCTGTGATAAGCTGGCACGAGCCAAACAGCGGCGATTTAACGGAGCTTGACGGAATGGAGATACTAAGCTATCCATATGATTTTACTACGCACTCCTCGCTCAAACATATAATCGATTACACAAGGTTCATCCCTTTAGTCAAGAAGGCAAACGCCGACGTATACGTTTCGATTGATTGCATGATTGAGACGTATCTTGCACAGAAGGTCATGCCAAATAAGACTCATGTGATATGGGTACAAGACCCTCGTAATGAAAGGGATCATGAGCTCATAAGTTCCATAGATCCTCGTTACGAATTCAGCAGACTGAAGTTTTGGATGACGACTAAACTTTATGAGAAAGCTTATAGTAGGGCTGACCTAATACTCACGCAGGCAAGATACTATATACCAAAAATAGGCAGGCTGTTCCATGTCGATTTAGATAAAGTTGTTTACCTCCCTAATCCTATTAAATACGTACCTAACGATCCTTGGATAGCTAAGTCCAATGAGCCTGTCGTTTGTTTCTTAGGACGCATGGATCCGATTAAGAGATATTGGTTATTCTTTGAGTTGGCAAGAAAGTTTCCGGACATTAGATTTATTGCGATCGGTGCACCAAGTCTTCTTTACCAAAAGTTATACAAACGTACGGTTGAGAAATACCATCAATTTGATAATTTAAGAATTTTAGGATTCGTAGATGGAGAACCAAAGTTTAAATTGCTGTCAAAATGCTGGGTTATGATCTTGCCTAGTATTTATGAAGGGTTACCAATAGCTTTCTTGGAGGCTTTGTCCCATGAATGTGCTTTGCTAAGTTCAGTAAACCCAGACAACATCGTGAGCAAGTTCGGATACTGGGCGAAAAACGATGATTTTGAAGAGGGGTTACATAAACTGCTATCTAACAATCTGTGGAAAATAAGAGGCGAAATGGGATGTAAATATGTTCAAGAGGTACACAACTTGGACAGAGTAATAAAGGATTTCACAATAGCGATCTCACATCAAGTATAGTTTTTAGATTGAACTACTGCAATGTTCCGTATGCAATCGCACAGAATTAGACTGGATTTTGGGTCATTTGTCAAGAACTTTAGCGTTTATCCTCGTGACTTCTCACGTGATACTCTTATCAAATACGTATTGTGTCCTACACTTGAATTGTTGCACCATTCGTATAAGCTTCCTCGGTTGTCAGAGCTCTTGAAGAAATATTTGAGAGAGGAGAGCTTTCTCCTTATAGTGCTGGATTCTTGTCGTTACGACCTCTTTCACTTAACTTATGAAAAGCATCTTTCCGGTAAGCTTTTTGCTACAAGATCACATACTTTTAATTCACGGTGGCTAGTACCTGATGTATTTTCGTACTCCGAGTTTAGGAATATCAAAATATTCTATGCAGGATTAGCTATTAGGACTCATGATGTAAGATTAGAGGCATTCGTACCACCTGGCAAAGATTTAGGGATCATAAGGATTGAGCCTTCTGAAGCAAAAGAAATAGGGGTTGTATTGCCGAATGAGCTTAATGAGGAAGTTCTGAGAAGAGGGTTAGATAGGAGAAACATAGTATGGTACATGCAGCCTCATTATCCGTGGATCTATTATAAAGAGCTCTCGTTGAAGTTGAGAAACGCTGTTATGTGGCAACATTTCACACCTAAAAATTTAGTTAGCGAACAGCTTAAGCGTAAAGCCATAAACAAGCATGAAGTAGTGAAGGCATATATTAGTAACTTAGAAGCTGTATTAAAAGCCGTTTCTGAGCTCGTAAAGGAAGTTAAAAGGTTCTTTGAAGGAAAGATAATTGTAACATCGGATCATGGAGAGCTTCTCGGTGATTACGGCTTGTTCCTTCACCCTCCTCGCTATGAGCTACCTCAGCTACACATAGTTCCATGGCTCGAGGTTAAAAACGTAATATGAAAGTACTAGTACATGGGTACTTTGGTTTTGGTAATGTGGGCGACGAGGCGATAGTTAGCGTAATTCTCAGAGAACTTAGAACCGTATATAAAGAGATAGTGGTTCTTTCAGTAGACCCTAAACGAACAGCATTGCTACATAACATCATTTCCTGTCGTGAAAAAATAACATCATTAGAGTTTTGGAGGCATTTCCTTGGATCAAGAGCGCTTATGTTTGCAGGAGGAGGACGATATGGTAAACACACTTTAAAGAAAATGTGTATGCTAGCGATTTTGGCTAAGATATTACATAAGAGAGTTGAGTTTAGGGCCCAAGGAATTTATTCCTATGAGTGGAGTGGAGCTCCAGTGATAGCACATTCGCCTGAACCGTTTAACGATTTGCTCACCAAGGCATTGATGATGATAGCTTTCAAACTCGCCGATAGAGTAACTGTTAGAGACAAGTTCTCGAAGAATGTTTTGATCATTTCCGGGGTCTCCAAGAAAGTAAGTATTGAGGAGGATTTGGCATTCAAATTGAGACCATCAAATTTCAGCATTTCGCTGAAAGTTCTTGCTCTGCACGGAGTTGACACAAGTCATAAGCCCATAGTGGGTGTGAATTTACGAACACTAAGTCCAGAAGTTAGGAAGAGAGTCGTTGAGGCCGTATCAAAAATTCTCGATTGGCTTATAGAAAACTGCAATGCTAAGGCCGTGTTCGTGCCGTTTGGTTATGGCAGTATACCAGAGCGCTTCTTTGATAATGACTTTATTGTGGCCAATGAACTTAGAAATCAACTGCGGAATGCTAATAAGTTGAAGATAATCGATATAGAGCTCAAACCTCAAGTCATACTGGGCATGTTCAGATTTTTCGATATATTTATAGGCATGAGGTTTCATTCGATAATATTCTCGATTATAACAAGGATCCCTACAGTATCGATAGTATATGATACTAAAAGTCTTGAGCTATTAAAAAATAAGAAAAGCATGTGTCAATGCCTTCCTATCAAAATAAACGAATTGAATAGCGATAGATTAAGAGAAGCAATCCAGAACCTTTTGGGAACGTATTATGAGCAAAAGTTGCATAGTTAGCATATTCGGCCCTGATGGCTCGGGTAAAACAACGCAAATCGACTTACTACACGAGTGCCTGAGAAGGCGTAAGTTTAAAGTCCGCAAAACTTGGATCTCTTCACATCATATGTTTGCTTGGTTGCTACAGCGAATGTTCGTCAGATTTGGATATTATCTCTGGCGCCCCAGTAATAAATACCCATTAGCAAAATACGTGCCCAAGGAGGTTATTAACTCGCACACGCTATCAAAATGGGTTTGGATGATCATGGAAATGTTCGGTTTTCTGCTTTCATTTATTGTTAAGGTTGAGCTGCCAAGGCTAATGGGGTATTACGTAATTGCGGAGCGTGGCTTGGCAAGCTCACTAGCCGATCTAGTATACACATTTGATAGCGATTTCCTGAAAACATCCTTTGCGAAGCTACTTACTTTCCTAGCCAACAATTCCCACTCATTCTATGTTTACCTCGATGCTAACTACGAGGTTTTGCACCAACGGCGTGGTGTAAGAGTCGAACCCAGGGACTACATAGAGGTTCAAACGCGAGTCTACAGATGGTTTTTAAGGAATTTCAACTGCCTAGTAATAGATACGGCAAAGCTTGATGTTGAATCGACGCAGCTAACTATCAGAAATCATCTCGGATTATCTAATTGCTCTAGCCAGAGCCCTAGCGGGAAGAGACGGACAGAGTACTAAAAGCAAAATACAGAAAGATACCCAACCTAGAGATGCCAGGATTCGTGTCAGAAGCCGAAAAGTCAAGAACACTAAGTAGAAGCTGGATCATGGTTAACACGAGCATACGGGAGGTCTTCCTATATTATTTCTAGAAGCCATAGCCCATAAAACCGCCATACTCAGCTACGTTAACCCAGACAACTTCGCAACACGATTCGGCTACCATGCAAAAAACGAAGACTTCGAATCAGGCCTTAAGCACCTACTACAAGATGATTTATGGGAGAAAAAGGGGAGAGAAGGCTACAATTGTGTTTCTAAAGTACATAATGCCCACAGGGTTATCGACAAATATATCGCGGTTTACAGGAGTCTCCTAGAACAACCATAATGGACAACATGACCAAAGTTCTAGTAGTCACCGAACAGTACTGGCCTGAAGGCGGAGGCGGAATCCTAGCAACCCACCTCATAACCAAGGTACTCGCCCAACACGGACTCCAAGTAACCGTTGCAACCGGCACAGATCAACCAAGTCGGATAGAAGGAGTTGAATACTTCACAATACCCCACCTCAAAGCGCGAAACAAGGTGAACCTCTGGCTCAACCTAGTCTTACTAGAGCGAACATCATTATTCAAGAAGATGCTCGAAGACACAGACATCGTTTACGTACCGAGGTACTGCTACCCAATAATCCCATTAGCAAAACTCTTCGGAAAGAGGGTCATCGCACACCTCCACGACTATCAACCCATAGCCCACAACGCAACAATACTCCACCCTCATCAGAATAGTCACGGCTCAAACCCACTCAACCCCATAAAAAAGAATATAAAATACGAGCTGATGGAGCACAGAAGCCTATCAAGAGCCGTTGCTAGCACCCTACTCCTACCCTCCAACGCCCTAACCCGCCACTGGCTGAAAGAAGCCGATGAAGTCATATGCGTCTCAAAGAAGCAGGCCGAAATAATATCCGGAAAGCTGAACATCAACGTCGAAGTGATCTATAATCCACTTCCCGAGACACCCACAGTCACCAAGCAAGTAGAAGCCCCATCCTTCCTCTACACAGGCGGAACCAGCTACATCAAAGGCATACACATACTCTTAGAAGCTTCTAAGAGGCTTCTAAGGCGAAACGGAGCCGCCAAGTTCGTGGTGACGAAGGGCTTTCAAACCACATGGCAAAGGGTGCTTACAGATAACCTAGCGGCTGCATACCAAATCCTAGGATGGGTCGGATATGAGGAACTACACCGACTCCACTCATCCACCCTAGCACTCATATTCCCATCGATATGGCAGGAACCCCTCCCATACACAGTTTCAGAGGCAATGCTCCACGGAACCATACCCATAGCATCAAAAGTAGGAGGAGTACCTGAAATAGTTCAAGGCAGCCCCGCCGAGAAGATGCTATTCCAACCAGGCGACGTAGAAGAACTTGTAGACAAAATGGAGGCCACCCTAACCTTGAGTAACGAACAGATAATAGAGGTGGGCTATGACTTGAGGGAAAACATATTGAAGAGATTCGATCCGGAAATCACCCAAAACAAGTTGACGGAACTGTTTCTCCCATACGGTCAAGAGAGATAAACTCATGCCCATAATTTGCTTCTTCGGGACCGACTGTTCTGGCAAGACCACTTTGGCTAAAGCTTTAGCTAAAAGACTCAATCAGGACGGCTTTGAGGTTAGGCTTTCGTGGATGAGGGGCACCCACACGCTGGTCTCCCTACTCTCCAGGTTTCTAACCAAGTTCACCGCTTTCAGGGGCTCCGAAAACCCATATTACCAAACAACGATTCCAAGAAACCTCAAGAAGCTCTGGCAGTTCATAGAGTTCGCGTCCGCGCTCCCGATCATACTGATCAAGCTCATTTTACTCAGCGCACTGGGCTCCTGGGTCATAGCCGAAAGATACTTGCCCGACTTCTTAACATGGGTCTCACTCACCACCAAAGACCAACACTACCCAGAAAGCATCGAGGCTAAATTCCTGCTTGCCCTCTCATCTAAAGCCCACGCCAAAATCTACGTAACCGCCACCCTCAGTGAGCTCTCAAGGAGGAGGAAAGAAACAAACCACATTTCTCTATGCAAACAACGAAAACTCTACGACCGAATAGCTTCAGATATACACGCCAAGAGGCTCGACACCACTGACAAAAGCGTTGATGCTTCTCTAGAAGACGTTTTAATCCTTTTAGCATGTGAAGATATTTATGTTCGCAGATCCGTTTCCAGACGTTAAGAAATTGAGTTTTAAGCAGTACTCTCAAGCTTTGGATACTACTATAACGTGAAGAAGCCCAAACCGGGGATAAAAGCGGCGAAAACTGAAGTGCTCTTACGATTTCTGAGGACATTTGGCATCGACGATTAAGATGAAAGCCTGTAATGTGACCAAAAATTCATAGTCTATTAAGTCATCATGTCTAACCTACTGTAGTCTCGACATATGTACGTCGCTTCACAATTAGTTACACCCAATTTAAAAGGAGTGATTAGGAGAAGTGGTAAATACCAAGAGTTCATTAGGAAACAGTTCGTCCTCTACCGAACCCTAATTAATGCCTATGGCATCAAAGCCCACATCATCGACACCACCGAAAAGCCCCCTAAGAAACAAGCAGTTAGCCTAGTAAACATAAAGTTGACCACCCTAGTCTCCAGCCTACCCTACACAATCTTCAAAACCTTAAAACCCTTCCCATACACTCCAACCGACATCGACGCACTTCTACAGCTAAAGAGATACCTTACAAAAGCCTCTCAGACCCTAGAGAAGAGAAACCTTGAGACGACTCAACGAAGTAATGAATGCATGTTCTTTATTTTAAGAGGACATCTTCTGGACCCATTTTTCATATGCATTTTTATTCATGCTCCAATAAACCCGTCCATGGTCTCAGAGAGCCTGAACCAAAAACTGGGTTTAAGAGGAGTGGAAATGCATAAAAAACTGGCGGTAACTTCTTTATTCCTGATTGTTCTACCATTGATATCCCTTCCAATCAATATTGCTAGAGCAGAAACGCCAACAATGTGGGCAAGCTACGTTGTGGACTACTGGCAAGGGTCTAGGAAAGACGGCTCACCAGTACTATCCATACGCAGTAATCCCAACAATGCCCTCGGACCACCCGACAGCGGAGTATCCGGTCCACCCGTCAATTTCTTCAGCCTTGGATTCGGCGGATGGATAATCCTCGGCTTCCCCAACCCGATTGCGAATGGACCTAGAGATGATGTATTAGTTATCGAAAGAACGTGGACTCGGTATTCACTTGAAAGGGCAGACGTTTATGTTAGCCAGGATGGGACTACTTGGGTGCATGCAGGAACGGTCGATAATGCATATGGAAGGACTGGATATGGATTGGTTTCGCTGCCGGAAGACCTAGCATGGGTGCTTTACGTCAAAATAGAAGACACAACGGACCCAGGTTTTCCCGACAACTCTGCGGACGGCTACGACCTTGACGCTGTTGGAGCCCTTTATCCGTCCACCTGGGCGCTAATCGACATCGACCCTGACACGCTAAACCTAAAAAGCAAAGGCAAATGGATCACCTGCTACATACAACTTTCCGAAGGCTTCAATGTGGCCGATATCGATGTTAACACCGTCCTATTAGAACATGAGATTCCAGCAGAATGGGGCGACATCCAAGACGGCGTTCTCATGGTCAAGTTTGACAGAGCCACCGTGATAGAGTACATCCGCGATGATCTAGGAGTCACAGAGGGCGAAGTTACGTTAACAGTAACCGGAAGAGTTGCAGGAACCTTATTCGTAGGCACTGACACCATTACAGTCATACAGAGAGGCCATAAATAGCCAGAAAAACCAAAAGTAAGCGAATTGAAAAATTACCCTCCCACGGTTTCAAGAAATACTACAATTGGATCAACCAAAACAAAAACATCATACCCCAATGGTTATAATAATGATGCCTCTCACTCAGCGTCCTTCAAACAACAAAATGATCATATTCTTCGGCTCTGACGGTTCCGGCAAGACCACACTAGCCAAGAAGTTAGCAGAGAACAATTAAGCCCGTTCTCTTCTCTTCCGACAAAATATATCCGCAACAAAATCATATGATCCCTATAATTTCCAAAATAATCTATAAAAGCAGATTACCACATCAAATAACCAAGACGCATCCATAACACATTTGAAGGGAGAACCTTGCCCGAGGATTACTTAATGGTCTCCGACCCTGCTGTATGCGGAGGAAAACCGGTCAT
>Ga0315314_1002018_pt1 | contig 17199 bp, 15 predicted proteins | sample TDP9_MG_FD_203631 | JGI IMG/M metagenome (GOLD analysis project Ga0315314, IMG submission 203631) | Freshwater sediment microbial communities from Lake Towuti, South Sulawesi, Indonesia - TDP9 | ecosystem: Environmental > Aquatic > Freshwater > Lake > Sediment | place: Indonesia: South Sulawesi...
CGAAGCCTCCTTCCACAACACCGCAAAGCACATCATGAGCGGTGCGACCTACCAGCGGGAAGAGGCGCTCCTTGAGATCGAGATGGCCGCGGCGGTCCAAGGTGGGATGGAGGCTCTCCACAAGCGTCCGCTCATATCTGGCGTCATCTGCACGACGTCTCCAATGATCCTGGGCCCGACGACGGACGCGGCGCTCGCCTACGTGCGCGCAGGCGTGCCGCCTGCCCTGATGCCGATGCCGCTCATCGGCGCCTCTGGCCCGATCACCGAGGCGGGCTCGATCCTCATCGGGAACGCGCAGGTGCTCGCCATCAACGCGGTCCTGCAGCTGGCTGCGCCTGGCTGCCCGGTCATGTACAGCGAATGCCCGATGGCGATGGAGCCCAAGAGCGGGAACTTCGCCGGATCGTTCCCCGCGGCCAATCTCGTCGCGATCGGCTACATCCAGCTCGCGCGCCGCTACCGCATCCCGATGTTCGCAGGGTTTGGCTGGGGGACCGCGAGCAAGCTCCCGGACGAGCAGGCGGCCTATGAGAAAGGCATGGGCGCCACCCTGTGCTATCTCAGCGGCGCGGACATCACGTCCGGGCCGGGGCTTCTGGAGAGCTGGATGGTGCTCTCCTACGAGCAGCTCTTAATCGACTACGAGATCTACACGAGCATCCTCGACCATCTCGGCGGGGTCGACGTGAACGACGAGACGCTCGCCTGGGACACGATCCTCAAGGTGGGCCACGAGGGCCACTTCCTCGGTCAGAAGCATACGCTCGCCCACTACAAGGAGGCCTGGATGCCGATGCTGAGCGACGCCCGTCCCTATCCCCTCTGGGAGGCGGACGGGAAGAAGTCTGTCGTCCAGGTGGCGCACGAGAAGGTCAAGGAGATCCTCGCGACGCACCAGGTCCCGCCCCTCGATTCGAAGGTAGCCGAGGAGCTCCGCCGCATCGTCAAGCGAGGTGAGGAAACCATCCCCCATTGAGGCGGGGAACCTGGGGAGGGGACCTCGGTGTCGGAACTCAGCCGGATCAGAGGGCTTCGGCCCTTGGAGATCCTCACCCGGGAGCAGTGCGACCTCATCCATCTGCGTTCGTTGGAGCTCCTGGAGCGCTCCGGCATCAAGGTGTTCTCGCCGGAAGCGCTCCGGATTCTCCGGAAGGCAGGCTGCGAGGTCGATGAGAAGCGGGCGATGGCCTGGATCCCTGGGCATCTGGTCGAGGAGATGCTCAGGCGAGTCCGCCGTCCCCTCCGGTTCTACGCACGCAACCCGAAGTACGACTTCGTCTGCGACCATCAGCGGCTCTACTTCTGTACCGATGGCACGGGCATTACGACGATCGATTTTGAGACCGGTGAGCGTCGGGCCTCCACGCGCGAGGATGTCGCCCAGACGGCGAGGCTCGCAGACGCGCTGCCACTGGACCTCTACTACCCGCTCGTCACCCCTCAGGAGGTCCCGCAGCAGGCCCACACGCTGCATGAGTTTGAGCAGGCGTTCCACAACACCGAGAAGCACGTGATGTCCGGAGCGACCTACAAGCGCGAAGAGGCCCTCTTCGAGATCGAGATGGCCGTAGCGGTCCTCGGAGGGCGGGAGGAGCTTCGGCGCCGCCCGATCATCTCGGGGATCATCTGCACGGATTCTCCCCTCGCGCTCGGGCTGACGACCGACGCGGCGATCGAGTACGCGAAGGCGGGTGTCCTGTCCGTCATCATGCCGATGCCGCTGCTCGGGGCCTCCGGGCCTGTCACGGTCGCGGGGAACATCGCGCTGGGCAACGCCCAGTTTCTCGCCCTGCTGACGGTCCTCCAGAGCGTCGCCCCAGGCTCGCCGCTGATGTACTCCTCCGTCCCGCTCACCATGGAACCGCGCACGGGCGCCTTTGCAGCCGCCTTCCCGGCTGCGAACCTGGTCACGGCCGGCCACATCGCGCTCGCGCGCTACTATCGGATCGCCGCGGGCATGGCGGGCTGGGGGTCGTGCGCGAAGATCCCCGACGAGCAGGCGGCGTACGAGAAGGCGCTCGCTTCGTGGTTCTTCGTGCTCGCCGGCACCGACATGACGGGTGGTCCGGGCCTTCTGGAGAACTACACGGTCCTCTCCTTCGAGCAGTTCATCCTCGACACCGAGGCCTACACGATGATGCAGTCGATGCTCCGTGGCATCCCGGTCAACGACGAGACCCTCGCGCTCGACGTCTTCGATCGGGCGGGCCACGAGGGCCACTACCTCGGCCAGAAGCACACGATTGCCCATTTCCGGGAGCTCTGGGAGCCGACGGTCTTCGATCCACGCCCCTACCAGGTCTGGGAGGCCGAGGGGAGGAAGGGGGCGCTCCAGCGGGCGCGCGAGAAGGTCACCGAGATCCTCGCAAGACACGAAGTGCCGCCGCTGGATCGCGCGGTGGCCGACGATCTCCGCCGCATCGTGAAGCGAGGGGAAGAGGCGATCCCCCACTAGGGGCGCCCGGGGAAGTCGGTCCATGTCAGAGCTCAGCCAGATACGCGGGCTGAAGCCGCTCGAAGTCCTCGATCGAAGCGAGCGGGAGCTCATCCACGTGCGCTCCCTGGAACTCCTGGAGCGCTCCGGCATCAAGGTGTTCTCAGCTGGGGCGCTCAAGATCCTCAAGCAAGGCGGCTGCGAGGTCGACTCAGCGAGCGGGATCGTCCGGATCCCGGCCCATCTCGTAGAGGAGATGCTCGCCCGGTGTCGCCGTCCAGTGAGGCTCTGCGGGAGGAATCCAAAGTACGATTTCACCTGCGACCACCAACGCGTCTACCTGGGCCCCGATGGCACCGGCGTCACGACGATCGACTTCGAGAGCGGAGAGCGGCGGGCCTCCAATCTGCAGGATGTCGTCCTCACCGCGCGACTTGTGGACGCGCTGCCATTCGATCTCTACTACCCTCTGGCGACGCCCCACGAAGTCCCACAGCAGGCCCATACGCTGTACGAGATGGAGGCCGCCTTCCACAACACCGAGAAGCATGTGATGTCCGGGAGCACCTATCGCCGCGAAGAGGCGCTCTTCGAGATCGAGATGGCCGCGGCGATCCTGGGCAGCCGCGAGGAGCTCCGACGCCGTCCGATCATCTCAGGGGTGATCTGCACCACGTCGCCCTTGGCCCTCGGCCTCACGACCGATGCCGCGATCGAGTACGCGAAGGCGGGTGTCCCTTCGGTGATCATGCCGATGCCGCTCATCTGCGCCTCAGGCCCTGCGACCCTCGCGGGGAACGTCCTGCTCGGGAACGCCCAGACGCTCGCGATGGTCGTGGTCCTCCAGCTGGTGGCTCCGGGCTCGCCGCTCATGTACAGTTCGGTGCCGCTCGCGATGGAGCCGAAGTCGGGGGCCTTCGCGGGGGCGTTCCCCGATGCCAATGTGGTGGTGGCCGCGCACATCGCGATGGCGCGGCACTATCGCCTCGTCGCGAGCATTCCCGGCTGGGGGTCTTCTGCGAAGATCCCTGATGAACAGGCGGCCTATGAGAAGGCGCTTGCGGGGTGGCTCTTCATCCTTGCAGGCGTCGACATCTCGGCGGGGCCCGGGTTGCTCGAGAACTACACGGTCGTCTCTTTCGAGCAGCTCCTCCTCGACACCGAGGCCTACACGATGATGCAGTCGATGCTCCGCGGCATCCCAGTCAACGACGAGACCCTCGCGCTCGATGTCTTCGAGCGCGTCGGCCACGAAGGCCACTACCTGGGTCAGAAGCACACGATCGCGCACTTCCGGGAGCTCTGGGAACCGATGGTCTTCGATCCGCGGCCCTACCAGGTCTGGGAGGCCGACGGGAAGAAGTCAGCGCTCCAGAAGGCTCGCGAGCGTGTAAGAGAGCTCCTCGCCAAGCACGAGGTTCCGCCGCTCGACAAGAGTGTCGCGGCAGAGCTCCGCCGCATTGTGAAGCGGGGCGAAGAGGCGATTCCCCACTAGTGAGAGACGACCAAGAGGCGACGCCTGATGTCCGAACTCAGCAAGATCCGCGGACTCAAGCCACTCGAGGTCCTCAGCCGCGAGGACCGTGAGCTCCTCCACCTGCGTTCGTTGGAGCTGTTGGAGCGGTCGGGGATCAAGGTCTTCTCAGCGGAGGCCCTCAGGGTGCTGAAGAAGGCCGGCTGCGGGGTCGATGCGAAGGCTGGCATCGCGTACATCCCTGCCTATCTGACAGAGGACATGCTGGCGCGCTGCCGCCGCCCGGTGAGGTTCTGTGCGAGGAACCCGAGGTACGACTTCGTCTACGACCACGAGCGGGGCTTCCTCTGCACGGATGGGACCGGCGTCTCGACGCTCGACATGGAGACCGGCGCGCGGCGCCTGCCCACCCGCGAGGATGTCGCGCTCACCGCGCGCCTGACCGATGCGCTGCCAATCGACATCTACTACCCGCTCGTCACACCACACGACGCGCCAGGCCATGCCCACACATTGCACGAATTCGAGGCCGCGTTCCACAACACCGAGAAGCACATCATGTCCGGGGCGACCTACCTGCGCGAAGAGGCCCTCTACGAGATCGAGATGGCTGCGGCACTACTGCCGGGAGGGAAGGAGGAGCTCCGGCGCCGCCCGATCATCTCCGGAGTCATCTGCACGACCTCGCCCCTTGCCCTCGGCGTCACGACCGATGCGGCGATCGAGTATGCACGAGCAGACGTCCCTTCGATCGTCATGACGATGCCGCTAGTTGGGGCGACCGGGCCAGTGTCGGCTGCGGGGAACGTCCTGCTCGGCAACGCGCAGGTCCTGGGGCTCATCGTCGTCCTCCAGCTCGTCGCGCCAGGATCTCCCCTGATGTACAGCTCGGTGCCGCTGGCACTGGAGCCCAAGAGTGGCGCTTTTGCCGCAGCCTTCCCAGCGGCGAACCTGGTGACCGCCGGGGGCATCGCGATGGCGCAGCACTACCGCCTCCCGATCTTCGTGGGAGGCTGGGGGGCGTCGGCGAAGTTGCCGGACGAGCAGTGCGCCTACGAGAAGGCGCTCTCCTCGTGGTTCTTCTATCTCTGCGGGGCGGACCTCACCTCAGGACCCGGGCTGTTGGAGAACTTCACGGTGCTCTCCTACGAGCAGTTCCTGCTGGACACCGAAGCCTACACGATGATGCAGTCGATGCTCCGCGGCATCCCCGTCAACGACGAAACCCTGGCGCTCGACGTCTTCGAGCGCGTGGGCCACGAGGGCCACTACCTGGGCCAGAAGCATACGATCGCACACTTCCGGGAGCTCTGGGAGCCCATGGCTTTTGACCCTCGCCCCTATCAGGTCTGGGAGGCAGAGGGAAGCAAGGGGGCCCTCCAGAGAGCCCGCGAGAAGGTCCGCGCGATCCTCAAGGAACACGGGGTGCCCCCGCTCTCCAAGAGCGAAACCGAGGCGCTCCGGAGGATTGTCAAGGAAGGTGAGGAGGGCATCCCACACTGAGGCGGACGCCAGGGGGAGTTCCCGAGGCTATTTAGCCTTCGGATAGGTTCGGCTCCTGGATTCGCCAATGGCCGTGGCCGAGCTTGAGGTGCACAGTCCCGAGTTCGTCTGGATCTCTGAGATCAGCCGACGGCATCCCGAGGTGAGGTTCACGGTCATCTCCTATCTCCCGCTCACGCTCCCCACCGGCCTTGTGATGCTCAAGATCGAAGGGGAGGAGACGGACGAGATCCTCGAGGAGATCCACAAAGCCCCGCCCACCCGCGAGCTCCACCTGGTGAACCGGGAAGGAGACACTGCGATCGTCTCGGTCAAGACCGACCAGGCCTTCCTGCTCCCGGCACTTGTCCGCAGCGAGGTCATGATCCCCGACCCCTTCACGATCAGGAACGGGGTCGCCCTGTGGCGGATGCTCTCCCCGCGCCCCCAGATAGCCAAGCTCACGGAGCACCTCCAGGAGATGGGCGTGCGCCACACGCTCCGTCAGCTCCGCGAAGTCCGGGAGCGCCCTCGGCTGACGCCGCGCCAGGCGGAGGTGTTCGGGCTCGCCATCAAGCATGGCTACTACGAGCTGCCGCGGCGGATCACGCTCACCGAGCTTGCGGGACGCCTCGACATCTCCAAATCGACCCTCTCGGCGATCCTCCGGACGGCGGAACGCAATCTCCTTGTGCCCGAACGGGTTCGCCGGAACGCTTAGTGTGCTGAAGCTGGCTTGACCGAAGGCGCTTAAGGCGCGCCTAAATTCCAGAGGGCTAGCTCGGCTCCGACGGAGCGTGTCCATCCCATGCAAGCGAAGCAGATCGGGCTCCTCATCGGCAGCGTGGTGGTCGCGGCGCTCGTCGCCTATGCGATTGGCACGGTCGGCCTCGGAGGAGACGGCCCGCAGGATGGGGGCGGCGGGAACCTGCCGGAGTACCACATCTACCTCCAGGCGCGCCAGTTCGCCTTCAACCAGACTTCGATCCAAGTGCCAGTCGACCACCGCATCGTCGTCCACCTCACCACGGCAGACGTCGCCCATGGGTTTGGCGTCAGCGAACTCGGTGTGGACATCGTGGCCTCCCCGGGCCAGGAGGCGGTCGCCAGCTTCGATGTGACCTCGCCTGGGACCTACACCTTCCGCTGCACCGAGCCGTACTGCGGCAGCGGCCATCCTCTGATGACCGGGACGCTCATCGTGAGCTGACCACAACGGCAACGGGCCCGGAGGGAATCCCATGAGCAGTGCACAGGCAGGCGCACAGACGGAAGGGAGCAGCGGAGGGAGCTTCGAGCAGCGCTGGGGAGCCTACCTCGGCATCGCGATCATCGTCGGGGCCCTGTTGGGCGCGGGGATGGTCCGCTGGGTCCTCCCCACCTCGACCGGCGAAGTCCTAGGCCCCGGCGGAGGGGAGCAAGGGGGCATCCGAGTCTTCGTCGCCAACGAGTTCAACAACACGCTGTCCGCGCTCCGGCTCAAGATCGACCCTGTGACGAATCAGGTCACGGTCCTCGACCACGCGATCATTGCGACGGGTGTGCGCCCTCACAATGTGAACACCGATCCCTTCGGCCGCTACATCTACGCGAGCAACTTCCAAGCGACCGCGATCCAGGTCTTCAACGCGACAAGCTACGAGCTCGTCAAGACGATCACAACTGGTGCGGGTGCTGCCCATGTGGTGCCGAGCAAGGACGGGAGGTATCTCTATGTCTCCAACCAAGAGGAGGGGACCATCAGCACGATTGACCTTGCCACGCTCGCGGTGCAGAGCACCGTCGATGCGGGCGGGAAGGGGAGCCATGGGATCGTCTTGAACCCGGACGGGAGCCGGCTCTACATCCCCAACGCGTACTGGAACACCGTGACCGTGATGGACACCGCCTCCAAGCTGATCCTCGCGAACATCTCGGTCGGCGCCTTTCCTGTGGCGGCGGGCGTGACGCCCGATGGGCGCTTCGTGCTCGTCTCAGCGGCAGCGGAGACGGAGAACAGGCTCTACGCCATCGATGCCCGGACTAACGTGGTCGTCGACGACCTCAGCGTGGGGATGCGGCCGATCCAGATGGCTGTCCACCCCAATGGCTACCGGCTCTACGTGCCCAACATGGACTCAGGTGATGTCTGGGTCGTCGATCTCCGTGGGCTCTATGACGGCACCGGGATGCAGGTGATCACGAGCATCACGACCGACGCCGCCGCGGGGGAGCCCTCAGGGGCCCACGGCGTGAGCTACCTCGATGGCGGGCGGTACGCGTTCGTCACGAACACCTACACGGACACCATCTCGGTCATTGACACCGTCTCCAACCAGGAGATCTCCGTGATCGACGTCCGCGCCGGCCCCAACGGCATCGCGACGATGTTCGGTCAGAACCAGGGTTGGTAGGTGAGGCGAGGGGGAACTCAGACCCCGTAGGCGTTCGCAGAAGCCTCCATGACCCCCGCGTGGCTCAGGGCCTTCACAGGCGGGATTGAGGAGAAGGCCATGGTCGATCTCACCCCCGAGACGAAAGTGGGGGAGCTCCTGGAAGCCCACCCAGAACTCCTTCCAATCTTCCTTGAGGCGGGCTTCGCCCCGCTCGCAGATCCCGCGATGCGTCGGACGGTTGCCCGGAAGGTCACGATCGCGAGCGCCTGCGAGGTCCACGGGCTGGATCTCGAGGCCTTCCTCAAACGGCTAGAAGGCGCTCTGCTGCAGGGCCATGGCGGGGGCTAGACGCCTCGGGTCTTCCTCGCTGAGAGCACGATGCTCTCCGCGCCGAAGGTCTTCGTGATCCGTTTCGTGCTCTCCGACCCAGACTTCGAGAAGTAGTCGAGCCGCTTCACGATGCGAACGTCCTGAAAGCCCGCTTCGCGGATCGTCCTGAGGTACTCCTCCTCCACTGCCGCGCCGCCGATGCAGTCCGCCCAGAGCTGGGGGTTGAGGCCGCAAGCGGCCCCTACGTCCTCCTGGACGACGATGTCAGCGAGCTGCAGCCGCCCACCCTGTCGAAGGACGCGGTGGATTTCCTGGAAGGCCCTGGCCTTGTCGGGGACGAGGTTGAGCACGCCGTTGCTGGTGACCACATCGACGCTCCCATCCGGCAGGGGGATCTCCGTCGCGTTCCCTTCGAGGATCTCCACGTTCTTGGCGCGCATCTTGGCGATGTTGGCACGAGCCTTCTCGATCATCGCGGGCGTCAAGTCGAGCCCGTAGACCCGCCCCTGCGGGCCGACCTTCAGCGACGCGTACAACACGTCCGTCCCGGAGCCCGAGCCGATGTCCAACACGGTGTCGCCGGAGCGCACGGAACCCGTGGCGAACGGATAGCCCACACCCGCAAACGACTCAACCGCAGTCGGCGGGAGCTTCCGGATGTCCGCCTCAGGATAGCCAACGAACCTGACCGCCTCGAAGCCGAGGGGGAAGTGGTAGGCCTTCTCGGGCTTCAGCGCGACCTCGGTGTAGAGGTTCTGGACGGCCTGCGTGACGATCGGGGTGAGGTCTGCGGCAGCGGCGACCTGTACTTCGGGAGGGACGTGGGAGACCTTCACGAGCTCAAGCGGGAGCCTGTCGAGATGGGCGTCCCCCAGCGAGTAGAAGGTGGCCTGAACCTTGGATTCCGACCGGAGCAGCCCGGCCTCCGCGAGGCGCCGAAGCCTCCCTTCGGCCTCCTCCTCGGTGATCTGGAAGACCTCGGCGATCTCGTGGGCGGGGATGAGCGCGCCCTGGTGGCGCTCGAGGTACTCGAGGATGTCCACGGGTGACCGCTTCGGCAAGCCCGGGGCCAGGCGGTCGATCACCTCCTCGTAGGGCGCCGCGGTGAAGCTTTCGCCCCTCACCTCTCTGCTGCCATTTGCCTCGATGGCCAAGGAGAGGAAGTTGACACCGCTCTGCGCCATCGCCGAGCGGTCGAGCTCGAAGGCCCTCCGGACCTCCGAAGAGTCCATCTCCTGAAGGAGCCGCCTGCCATCCAGCCCGACCTGAGCGGCCAGACGAGCGAGCTCTGCGGGTGTGGCGGGTTGCCCTTCGACCATGAACGCCTCCATCAACCGGCGTAGGTAGCGTTCCGCACGCTCGCCGTCTTGGAGTTCGGCGGCCTTGAACGCGAGGCAGGCGGGGTAGGTCGACTTCGTGCGGAGGATGTAGGTAGGATCGAGCGGCATGCGGTGCATGCCCACGGACTCCCTGACCCAGTCCACCGCTGAGCGCTCATCCACCCCGTACTCCGCCATCCATTCCCCGAGGTTCTCAAAGGTGCCGCCCATGCGGTACTCGATCGCGAGGTGATCGCCATAGACTTCCTTGAGCCGCTGGAGGACTGGCTCCAGGCCCCAGCTCCACCAGCACCAAGGATCTGCAAAGTGGGTGATCCGCACGGGTGCTTTGCCGTTCCCGACAGCCTCTCGCCTCATCGACAGCGCCTCCTGGCGGGAGGTTCAGGGAGTCCGCAAGAACCTTGAGCCGTCCAATGCCGTTCGGCGTCATCCTGCTGGGGCGCGAGATGCGAACGTGCGTTCGCCTCGGCCTCTCTAACAGAAACTGTTGCAGCCGGCTGTGAGAAGATGTGTGCTATAAGCGAGGGTTGAAATAGCCAGCCATACGTACGAGTGAGTTGCTCGTGCTCGCCACTCCGGTCCCGGATGGGGGATACGGGAGCGCGGAGCGGAGCAGGACAAGGCATGGATCCCATGTACGAGGCCCGCAAGCGCACGAAGCCCTGGATGATCGAGGCGCGCAAGAGGGTGAAGCCCCCATTCTGACCTGCTCGCTCCAGGTCTGACGCAGGCCCATGGCCGGCGTCTCCAGCACGCCAGCTAGGCGTCGACAGACTGTTTTCCAGCTAGTCTGAGTTCTCGCCCGCGTGTTCAGCGGGCGGACCAGGTTGGAGCAGCAAGACGAAGCGGCTCCCCTGGGTGTGGTCCCCGGGGATCCGGTCCTCCACCCAGATGCGTCCGCGGTAGCGCTGCACGAGGGCCCGGACAATCGAGAGCCCAAGGCCGAAACCGGAGCTCGCGGCCTCCCCCCGTGGCGTGAAACGTGAGAAGACTTGATCCCGGCGGTTGGGCGGAATGCCGCGGCCGTGATCGTCCAGGGCGATCCGGACCCAGGGCCGCCCGTCGACGGTCGTCTCTTCGATGGCGACCTCCAAGTTGACCTGAGGGCGCTCGTCGTACTTCGCCGCGTTCTGGCAGAGGTTCAGGAAGACATCCTCGAGCATCTCGTCCGCCAAGACGTGGAGCGCCGGCGGGCCCCGGACATCGGCGACGAGCGCGCGGCCATGGAGCTGTTCCGTGACCTTCCGGACCGCCCGATGGAACGCGCCCACGGCCTCGACCGGCTGGAGCGCCACAGCTTCGCGCTGCTGGAGGAGCGAGAAGCGCCGGACACGCCCCACGAGCGACCCGACCGCGGCCACGGCGGCCTCGGCCTTGGAGAAGAAGGCCTGCCCTTCAGGCCTCACGTGGCCTTCGCTGCGCAGGGCGGAGAGGTAGACATGGAGCGGCGTGACGAGGTTTGCGACATCGTGGGTGAGGAGGTCCAGGTAGACCTCGCTCCGCCGCTTCGCCTCCAGGGTCTCCTGGAACAGCCGCGCGTTCTCGATCGCGACGCTCGCCTGGTGGGCGAAGGCCGTGAGCAGCCGCAGGTCGCGCTTGGAGAACCTCCCCCCGTCCATCCGGCTGAGCGTGATGACGCCCAGGAGGTTCTCGCGGGCGATGAGCGGGACGGAGAGGAGCGCTTCGGGGATGTCGGGTGTGCCGGGCACGGTCTGGGGCCGGGGGTCCGTCGTCGAGTCGTTCACAATCTCGCCCCGGCGCGTGAGCGCCACCTGGCCCGTGAGCCCCTCGCCGACTTTCAGGGGAGGGGCTGCGAGCATCTCCTTCGCGTAGGGGTCGAGCGAGACCGTCGCCCTGAGCTCCATCGTCTCAGGCTCGAACTCGTAGATGGTCCCCCCCTCCGCCCCCGTGAGCGTCCGGGCAGCCTCCACGATCCGCTCAAGGAGCGGCTGGCGGTCCAGCGCGGAGGCGAGGGCGCTGGTGGTCTGATGGAGCGCCTGGCCTTCCTCAATCTCTCGCTTCGCCTCCTCCAGCAGCCGCGCGTTCTGGAGCGCGAGCTGGGCAAACTGGTCGATCACCTCCAGCTCCCGGAGCCGCTCCTGCAGCGCCGCCTGCTTCTGGCGCGGCGCTCGCGGGAGGAGGACCACAGTGAAGCCAAGGGGGGCCTCGGCAACCTCCCCGTACAGCCGAAGGCGCAGCCGCTCGCTCGGTGGCAGCCGGCCTGCAGGCAGCAGCGCCAAGTAGGTGTTCGGAGAGACTCGCTGCAGCCCGCGGAGCGTCTTCCGCAGCGCGGCAGGGGTCAGCGAGAGCTCAGCCCTCCAGGCCCTCCGCTGTGTCGCGGGAGCCTGAAAACCGACGACGCGCCATGCCTCCTTCTCCTCCGCGGGGCAGAGGATCGCAGCGCCGTACCTCGCGCCGAAGACCGCCATCGTGAGCTTCAGGTGCGCGCGGAGGAGCGCGGCCGGGGCGCTGAGACGCTGGAGCCGTCCCAGCGCGTGCGAAAGCTCGCGGGGTGGCCGGCCCAGGGGAGGTTTCCGGGGAGGGGAGCGGCGGGGCATCACAGACACGCTTCATCCAAGCGGAGGGCGCCGGCGAGGAGGGCTAACGAACTCCATTCTCCTTGGAGGATTTAGGTCTATCCGATGGTCCAGCTCGGCCGCCCGTCCAGCGGGCCCTAGTAGCGGGCCTCGCGGAGGGCGGGGCGGGTCCAGCCGATCGCCGCGACGAGGATGGAGCCCAGGCCTGCGAACAGGAAGATCAGGGGGACGTCGACCGCATCGCCCAAGAGGCCCGCAAGGAGCGAGGCGGGGGGCATGCCGAGAACCGCGAAGAAGACCTGCGAGGTCTCGATCCTCCCCAACAGGTGCGCGGGAATCGTCGATTGGAGCATGCTCGTCTCGCTCACGTTGATGAAGGAGGTCATGATGCCGAACCCGACCAGGAGCAGGAGGGAGGAGAGCAGGTTGTGGAGGAGCGCGAGCGTGACCATGAACCCGCCCAGTCCTAGGACGCCCAAGATGAGCATGTGCCCCACCTCATGGCGGATCGGGAGCTTGCCGCAGAAGTAGGCCCCCAGAATCATCCCTCCCGCCACCGCGCCGTTGAGGACGCCGTACGTGATGACATCGCCCCCGAGCACCCTTGTGGCGTAGAGCGGCATGAGGACGGCCACGGGCGCAAAGCTGAAGTTCAGCACGAAGGAGAGGGCCGACAGGCTCCGAAGGAACGGGCTCTTGCGGATGTACCCGAAGCTCTCCCGGAGGTCCCCCCAGGCGGTCTTCCGCGGCTGGATCGTGGGGGTGGGAAGCGCCGTAGCGGGCCTGGAGCCTGCTGCGGCCGCGCCTGTGGCGGCGGCCTTCCGGACGGTCACCATCGAAAGGATGACCAGTGCCGAGATCAGGAAGGAGGCGGAGTTGTACAGGACCGCTCCCGAAGGGGTCAGGGCCGCGATGAGGAACCCGCCTGCGGCAAACCCGAGGAACTGGGTGATCTGCCGCGACATCGTGTTGAGCGAGGCGGCCACATGGAGCTGCGCCTCCGGCACGATCTGAGGCGTGATCGCAAACGCGGCGGGCTCGAAGAACTGCGAGATCACCGCCACGACGAAGACGACTGCGAGGACCGACCACACCCCCCACACGCCGAGGAGGTCGAAGAGGACCAGCGCGGGAACAATCAGGACGATGAGGCCACGGAGGAGATCCGCCCAGACCATCGTGTGCTTGCGGTTCCAGCGGTCGACGTAGACCCCGGCGACGAGCGTGAAGAGGAGCACGGGGAGATCATAGGCGATCCGGACCAGGCCGACATAGAAGGCGCTCTGGGTGAGGTCGAGGACGATCCACATGACCGCGAGGTCGAAGATGTAGTCGCCCGACTCCGAGATGATGCCTGCCGCCCACATCGCGCTGTAGCTCCGGTTCTTCAGGAGCGCCCGATATCCTGAGGCCCGCGGGGGTTGGGTGGCAGCTTCCGTTGGAGCCGCCTCAGTCATCGCTCATCCCTCCCGGCGGTGCCGCGTCGAGCGATTGCGATGATGTAGGGGCTGGTCGGCCGGAACGGGTCTGCAGGATAGTCGCCGTACAGGCGCTCCAGCCGAAGGCCAGCCCTGCGCAGGAGTCCGCGGAGCTCCGGGAGCGTCGTCGCGCGCATCCGCCACACGGTCGTCGTCCGCTTCGGAGTGCCGCCCTGTCGGCTCACATCGTAGAAGAGGTGCATCACCAAGAGGCGCGTGCGGGGGTCGAACTCCTGGGCCTCGGAGATCGTGATCACGCGCCCTCCCGGGAGCATCCGGGTCCGGTTGTGGAGGATCGCCCGTGTCGCCTCCTTCTCCACGCGATCGGGATGGTCGATGTGGACGACAAGTCGCCCCCCAGGCCGGAGATGGGCCGAGATCCGCTGCAGGACCGCGGCCTGCTCCTCCAACGTGAGCAGTTCGGGCAGCGAGTTGAACGGGAGGAGGGCGAGGTCGAACCGATCTTTGGTGCGGAGCTCTCGGAGATCTGTCTGGGCGATCCTGATCCTTCGGCGGACAGAGGGCGGCTCCCGGCGGAGCTTCCGGCGGAACTCGCGGAGCATCCCTGAGGACCAATCGATGGCGACCACCGAATGGCCAGCGCGGGCGAGCGGGATCGCCACGCGTCCGGTCCCGCACATCCCATCTAGGATAGGGCCGGGGCACCGGCGCGCGAGCTTCAGGAAGAGGGCGAGATCCTCCGTGACATCGTCGTGGGAGATGTCGTAGAACTCGGTAGCCCAGCGGTAGTCATCGAGGGGATGGGACGCGGGCGGGAGCGAGCCTCGGGAACTCCGGTCCTCTCTCCCAGCGCCGAAGGTCCCACTCGGGCCCCGACGGACGGACAGCTTCGTTCCTCCTCGACCGCCGCCACAGCTCAGAGGCCAGACATCCCTCAAAGTCTTTTCGTCCTGCTCTCGGCGGAAGTGCAGCGCGCTGACGGCGGGTGTGTGTCAGCGGGTGCCAGCCCAGGGGGTCTCAAGACGACGGAGGAATCCGAAGGTCGTCCTAACGCAGCGCACGCCCCATCATCGGACGGCTCGTTTCGCCCGAGATAGCTTCTTGGACCCGCGCTCGATATCCCGTCCGATCCCCTGGATGGGTGCATCGTGCCTTCGACGAGTGAGCCCAAGCTTCGGTTCCTGCGCTGCATGATGCCCGAGTGTGGAGAACCCGCTGCGGAAGTCGTCCCCTGCCGCGATGGCCGTGTCCCTGTCTGCACCTGGCACTTTCTCCTCTGGGAGGTTGGGGACATCTTGGAGGGCGGTCCCCCTCCCTCCCGCCTCCAGCGCCCCTCCCTCCGCGCGCAGGCCCGACTGATTCGCCAGTCCCCTCCACTGAGCGCAGAGGCGGTCGAGCGACTCCACCGGTTCCTCCAAGAGCTCACAGTGCTCGAGGGGAGCGGCGTCGCCCCTGAGGCTGAGGAGCTGCGGGCTCCTCAGCGTCGCGCCGGTCTCCGCAAGCAGCTCGCATCAGTCCGTGGGACCTGAACCATCAGCCCTGGCCGGCGCCCGCCCCCGGGAGATCTGGCCCCAGGATTCGCAGGGCCTCGCGGGGGCGGACGATCCTGGCCCTCCCGACGCGTCCCAGTCGGAGCAAGTCCTTGTCCCCTGTGACGATGAGGTCGCACTCTGCCGTCAGCGCGGCCGCCAAGACATGAGCATCACGGGGATCCCGTAGGCCTGGGAAGTCCGTGGGGCCAGAGGTGTAGGCCATCCGGGGCTGGATCTCCGCCCGGATCACGACGAGGAGCTCCATCGCCTCCGCTCGAAGGCTTGGGAACTTCTCCAGAAGCCCCCTCAGCACTTCATCGCGGACGTCCTCTGAGAGGACGAAGTGATGGCCGGGGGCAAACGCCAGCCTCAGCACCGCGTGTTCGTTGCCCCGGAAGGCGATGCCAGAGACGAGCACGTTGGAGTCGAGGAAGACTCTCACGGTGGCCGCCCCCGACGGGCCTCTTTCAGCGCCCGCAGGAGCGCCTCCTTGGTGATCCCTCTTCTCTTCGCCTCGCGCTGGAATCGCTCGGAGAGTTCCAGAAACCGAGTCTCAGCCCGGCGGAGCACGACGAAGTCTCCGACCTCTTCAGCCAGGAGGTAGGTGTCCTTCCCGATGCCGAGATCCCTTCGCATCCGGGCGGGCAGGGTGAGCTGCCCCTTCGTGGTGACCTTGACGATCTCGGCCATATGACGATGTAAGGAAATCTTACTACTTCAACGTGTTCGTGGTCGGGGCGTCCTCGCCAGCGGCTGACGGCCCACCAAGCCCTCTCCTCTGGCCGCACGGCGTCAGAGGCGGGTCCTACCGTGAGGGTTGAGGGCGGCGAGCGCCTTGAGGTCTCAGGAGAGGCATGGCCAGTCGAGGCCCCAGCGCACCAGCTTCTGCCACGTCTGGCTGCGCGGCGCTGGCGGGCCAGTCCGCATGTTGCTCAAGGATGGTGGCGAAGGCCGGCCACGATGCGAGCCCCTGTTCGTACCCTGCGGCGAAGAGCCCGCGGTAGCGCGCAACGAGGCGTTCGGCCTCCTCGAGGAGTTGCGCTAGGGGCTGGATCCCTGCGAACAGCAGGAGCGGCTCAACAGCTTCGAAAACGACCCAGCTCCTTTCGCCATCTTCCAGCGCTGCGCCGACGAGCTCGCGGAGCTTCTCGGGGTCGCGGGGATCGAGCGCCTCCTCACCCAGGCCCTGGACCGGTGTGACCCAGCGCTGCGCTCGGACCACGCCGGGCCAGGGGGGAGCCGCCGGCCGCCCAAGCGAGCGCACATGCAGCAGCCGCCGGGGGAGCGGCACGGCACTCTCGCGCACCAGGCTCGCCCAAGGCGAGCCTGCGACGAGGGCAATACCACCCACTTGCCGCATCGCCGGATTCCCTCGGGAGCTGCCTTCTTGGGGGAGGCGGACTCCCGAAGATGTGCGGGGTCGCCCGCGTATTTGAGAGCCTTCTCAGCATGCTGGGTGGCGCAGCGCCCCGTTCCCCTGAAGGGGCGCAACGTTCAAGGATGTCCACAGACGTCGATTCCATCCGGGGATAGACGGGTGGTTCCCCCGGACGAGAGGATCCTGGAAGGTGGCTTCTCGACAGAACCGGCCTCCCGGCGCATGCGGGGCCTCCTGTTCTGGATCCTGGGCGTCCTTGTCGCGATGGCGATTGTCTCAGCGCTGCTCTCGGAGGCGATGCGCAGAGCGACGTTCGGCGATTCCTTCGCCTCCTTCCACTTCCTCCTCGAGTTTCCGAGCATCGTCATCGCGTTCGGCATCTTCATGGTGCGCTGGCACGCACGTGCTCAGGCCCTCAGTCTCCGGGATTGGAGCATTGCCTGCGGCTTCTTCGCCGTCGGGTGGCTTGATCTCTTCCATGCGTTAGGCTTTCCCGGCATGTCCGACTTCATCACGCCGAGTTCGGCCGAGAAGGGGATCCACCTTTGGCTCGCGGCCCGCACCACCGCCGCTGTGGCGCTGCTTGGGGCTTCCTGGATTCCGGAGAGCCGCCCGTGCCGGCGAATTGAACTGCACCACCTCCCCAGCGTCGGCCTGGCGGTCCCGATCGCCATCCTCGTGGTCGTCACCTATGCCCAGGATGCGCTCCCGAAAGTCTTCGAGCCCGGCGTTGGACTCACGTCGACCAAGATCGGGGCGGAGATCGTCATCATGTCGCTCATGGCCTGGGCGGCGTGGCGGTTCTGGAGCGAGTACCGCGCCACGGGCGCACGTTGGAAGGCTCTGCTTGTCCTCGCCCTGGTGATCTCGATCTT
>Ga0315314_1002019_pt1 | contig 17195 bp, 17 predicted proteins | sample TDP9_MG_FD_203631 | JGI IMG/M metagenome (GOLD analysis project Ga0315314, IMG submission 203631) | Freshwater sediment microbial communities from Lake Towuti, South Sulawesi, Indonesia - TDP9 | ecosystem: Environmental > Aquatic > Freshwater > Lake > Sediment | place: Indonesia: South Sulawesi...
TAGAGCAGCGGGTACAGGTTATGCATTTCCCGTCCGGTCATTCCGTTGTGGTAGATGGCGTCTCTGGGCGCCGCTTCGCCGAAGTCGGTTTTGAATACGGCAACACCCATCCGCAGTAGCCTCCTATGCTTGTTCTTGTACCATTCTACTGCTTCGGGGTTTGAGAAGTCAACGACTGCTCCTCCCTCTTTCGACTCCCATATGGGCAGATGGTAAACCGACCCGTCCTTATTCTTGGCGAAGTAGCCCCTTTTCTCTCCATCCTTGAACATCTTTGTTCCCTTTGGAACGTAGGGATTCTCCCAGAGAGAAACCTTAAACCCGTTTTTTCCAAGGTTGGCGATCATTCCCTCAGGCTTTGGGAAGGCTTTTTCGTCCCATTCGAAGTCGCACCAATGCCCCTTCTTCATCCAGTATGGGTCGATGTGGATAACGTCGCAAGGTATGTCGCGTTCCCGCAGTTCACGGCAGACCTGCTCAACTTCCTCTCTATTCCTATAGCCTAACTTGGACATCCAAAGCCCAAAAGACCATTTTGGAGGCACTGGAGCCCTTCCAGTTATGTCAGTGTACCGTTTCAAAATCTTCTTGAAGGACGGCCCATAAATGAAGTAATAGTCCATTAGGCTGTCGTCTATTTGGAATGAATAGGAAATGTAGGAATGGCTGCCCATTTGGTAAACGATTTCATAGGAGGAGTTTATGAATATTCCATATCCCTTTGTGCTCATGAAAAAGGGAACGTTCTTGTAGCTCCTCGGTGTAGAGTTTCCAAGGGCATCTACTGTCCAAGAAGTAACCCTTTGACCCCTCTTGTCCAAATCAGAAAACTTTTCACCGAACCCATAGAAGTGCTCGTCTGGGAAAAGACACATTGTTTCGAAAACCTTTACTTCGCCTGAATCCTTTTCTATGGAAAAACCTAGAGGATGCCCTTCGAACTCTCCCTTCACATCCACGTTAGAAACGTTTTCTCGGCAAACAATTCGACCTGCTTTGTCACGAATCGACAGCTCCCAGGGATTCTTGTTAACCATGATAGAAAACTGCTCTGTAGTGATCGAAACAAAATCGGGTTGATCCAAAAATTCAAACTTCACTTCATCCCAGTCTTCTATGATAGCCATAGGGGTTTTCTTGTCTGGAATTTCGCCTGAAGCCGCCATTCTCAGGCGGAAAATGTCTTCTGCGCATAAGTCAAGCCTCACTTTCACCTTATTTTTCCGATTGGTTTCGCATTCGAACAGAAAGGCATTCCCACTTCTTTCCCATGAAATCATCCGCTTAACATGTTCAAATTCGCGTCTCGCATCTTCAAAAATGCCCCTTCTATCACCCCAGTATTCCATTGCCGCCTCGCTTTCCCCCGGAATATCTTGCTTTACCTTTGCTTGCAACTAAGTATAGGTTTATGTCCGCTATTATTTTGTCTCAATTCGTTTTTCACCGAGCATTTTTCTTAGAATCAACTGCATATTTGTTGCTTCGCCTTCTTCAAGTATTTCTCTTAGCTCTTTTCTGTCCACTTTTTCAAGTAGGTCCATCATGAACTCAACGTTTCTTATGCTTTGCTGAACTGCCTTCACGGGGTCCTCCCTATAAGGGAACAGGTCGAGTCCATACCATCCGTTGTATTCGACTTCCTGCAACCAATACAGCAGCTCTAATGTTTCCCAGAAGTGCACTGTTCCAACAATCATGTCGTCGTCGAAGTGTGCAAAGCTGTCGTTGAAGTGCGTATGATAAAGCCTATTGTATCTGCTTATAAGGACTATTGACTCCGCTAGATTCTCATACGCCATGAAGGCGTGCCCAAAGTCCACGTTCACGCCAAGATTGTTCAATCCTATTTCCTGAATAAGATTCAGCGTTTTACCTACGGTGGCTAAGAGTATGTGAGTCTTAGGCTCCCCCATCTTGTATTCTAGGGCGATTTTTACATCGGTCCTATGTTCAGCGCATTCTTTTACACTTTTAGTGAATCTGTCCCACATAGCCCTATAATCGACTTGGAAGGGATAGTCGTATCCATCTTGTCCAGGCCAAATGCATACAGCGGCCCCCAATTCCTTGCTTAAGTCTATGCCTGCCTTCACCCTTTGAATAGCCTCTTTCCTCGTTTTTTCGTTGGATGCGCTTAGGGCTCCCTTAGCCCATTTTGGCTCTGAGAAAAGGTTGGGCGCCACTATAACGATTTTTAACCCATAACTTTTACTGAGCTCCTTTATTTTGTCCACGTTCTTTTCCGACAGCTCCTGAGGATAGTGATACTCAATTCCGCCTAACCCTTCGATTTTCGAAGCCTGCTCTAACCTCTTCTCCACTGGCATGTCCTCTCTGTAGCCGGAGGGACAAAAGCGCTCCACAGTGGGACCGAACGACCATATGCCGACTGAAAATTTGACGCCTTTTCGCATGTTAAAATCACCGTTGGTGTTTAAATGAGAACCGTTAATAAAACCTTTGTTACAAACGATAGGACGGGGATTTTAGCTGATAAGAATTCTGGGGAGACCTGAAAAAGGTAAAGATAGAAGAATACGCGTGGAACTCAGCCTAAAGGGAGTAAAGGCGAATACCGTTTATTTAGTTGGCGCGCCCGGCTCAGCTTGGTGGCCCAGTGGCAGCCTCCCAATGCAACATGACGGAAGAGGAAACTGGAAAATAACCCTAAGCCTCATGGAAGGCGAATATCCATACATGTTTGAAGTAAATGAGTATGGAACTTACAAACGGCTTCTAGACCCAGATAATTCACTTACAACAACACGGGTTCCCCGTCATTTAGGGGCTCCGTCACCCTGCTCGCTGCTTGTTGTCGGAGACGAGGAAGTATTGAAGGCTAAGGGAAAACTTAACGATGGAAAAATATGCGTTAAAGCCATATACCATGATCAAACCATTGCGTATTTTAATCCCCTTAGCAGAAATGAGGTTATTGTAAAGATTAGGACTTTAAAAAACGATGTTTCTGACGTGAACTTGGTTTATTTTGACAGCCACGAATGTTCCGTGGAAATGGAGAAGATTTTCAGCGACGAAAGATTTGACTATTATCAAACTAGGATTAATGTTAGCACTCCGCTTATGCGGTACTTCTTTCGGTTAAAGGATGGCGATAAAACTTTATTTTTTTGCGAAAAAGGTGCCAATGAAGACAAGCCAAGCGATGGACACTTTGTTTACGACATTGGAAAAGAGGAAATTTTTCAAGTGCCAGGTTGGGCCAAAAATGCTGTTTTTTATCAAATTTTTCCAGATAGGTTCTGCAATGGCGACGAAAGCAACGATCCGCCCGGAACTAAGAAATGGGGGAGAAAGCCGACATCATCGCCTCTGCTAAACCAGTACGAATTTTTTGGAGGGGACCTAAGAGGGATAATTGATAAACTGTCCTATCTTAAAGAATTGGGAATAACAGCCATTTATCTTACCCCGATTTTCGAGTCTCCAACAAATCATAAGTATGACACGACCGACTATTACAAAATTGACAGTCATTTTGGTGACTTCAACACTCTTAAGGAATTGGTGAAAAAGGCCCATCAGTTAGGTATAAGAATAATTCTTGACGGCGTCTTTCATTGCAGCGGAGACGAATTCTGGGCCCTCGAAGACATACGAAGGAATCAGCAGAACTCTAAGCATGTAAACTGGTACATAATCAACAGTTTTCCAGTCATAAGCAAAAGCCAAGTTGGGGTGAATCCTCCCCACAGTGTTCCTACGCCTTCTCCGCCTCCTCCCTACGAATCCTATTTGGGCATAATGTCAGCGAGCCACTGGTTCGCTTGGTGCCTAGCCAAATTCGATGTGATGAACCCTGAAACAAAGGAATACTTGATGAAGGTTGCAGAATATTGGATTAAGGAAGCTGGAATCGACGGCTGGAGAATAGACAGCCCCCATGCGGCTCCCCACTCTTTCTGGAAGGAACTCAGGAAAAGAGTCAAGAAGGTAAAGCCAGACGCCTATATCTTTGGCGAAGTGTGGGTTGATGCGTCCCCTTGGCTGGAAGGAGACGAATTCGACGCCGTAATGAACTATCGTTTTGGAGGGGCGGTGATAGACTTCTTTGCGAAGAACAGCATAGATGTGGAAGCATTTGACGCCAGATTAGCCGAGTTGAGAATGCAGTATCCGCTACAAGCTAATGAAGCCATGTACAACTTGATAGGCAGCCACGACACCTCAAGATATTTGGCTCTCTGCAAAGGCGACCTTGAAAAGATGAAGATAACCGTCCTATTTCAGATGACCTATTTGGGAGCGCCAGCAATCTACTATGGAGACGAAATTGGAATGACGCACGCCCGCATTCGTGGCGGCTTAGAAAACATTGGGCGCGCACGAGGCACCATGGTATGGAAAAAGGAAAAAAAGAACCGTGAACTCCTTGATTTCTATGGGAAACTGATAGGGATAAGGCAAAACTTTTCGGCTCTTAGAACAGGGTCCTTCCACGCCTTAATCAAGGATAATACGAGAAGAATTTACGCCTATGAGAGGAAAGACAAAGAAAACAGGCTAATAGTGGTCTTAAACAACGATTCGCTCGACCACGAAGTGGAGATACTGATTAAAGACGGAAAAACCTTCAAGGACCTCTTAAACGCCGCGGAATATCATGCCAAGAATGGAAAACTTAATATCCCTTGCATAAGAAGGCGATCGGGCGCGATTCTTCTAAAACAGTAGGAAACCATGGCTCTAAAGGCTGGGCTTTAACGGAGCGCCCTCTTAGATAATAAGATACTACCGCTAGCATCAAAAAGTAAACGGGCTGGTATTCATAAGGGAAATTAAGTAAAATTTTATTTCGCCCTAAAACGTTGCATAATGCTTTCTAGGAAGGCAGACCATTATAGGAAGGCTGAAGGGTGTAAAACTTTATTACTTGCTTTACTAATAATATTGTAGGTGATAAATTTGAGTATTACAAAAGTATCTAGTAAAGGGCAGATAACTATTCCGAAGAAGGTTCGAGATGAGTTAGATATAGAATCAGGGGATAAGGTCCTAGTCGAGTTGACGGAGCGAGCAGCCCTAATCAAACCCCTTAAAAAACCATCCGAAAGCATGAGGGGGATAGGGAAGAAGACAAAGGAAAAACTAGGGAATATGAAAGCCGTGGAGCTAATAGAACAGATGAGGAAAGAGGATGAAGAGGAACTATGACATTAAGCCTCATTGATACAAGCATCTTTCTCTGCCTTGCCTTTGAGGACCCCGGTTACCAACATTGTGGGGGACTCTTGGACGAAGCCTTCAGGGGCGACTTCACTCCTCTGATAAGTGCCCTTCAACTCACTGAGCTCTACACACCCTTCCTCCGAGTCGGAGATCATCAAGGCTTACGCAAAATGAAACAAGAAATTGCAAAACTTGAACCAATGGTGCGAAACGTTAATGAGGAAATAGCCGAGAAAGCGGCTGAATACCGTTTTACAGTCCGCACTCCAGATGGAAAGTGGCTCGCATTAGCCGACGCTATTATACTTTCAACGGCTATTGCGGAGAGAGCTGAAACTCTCTACACCATCGATACTGACTTTGCAAAAGTCCAACAAATTAAGGTGATGGCGCCCAAAATGGAAATGAAGAGTTGGATCAAACAATACGGAACGCCTAGACAGCAAGAAATATTGCATCTTCTGTGATCTTATTTCAACGCTAAAAGCAAGCTACAATTTCGTAACCATTTTCGCACATCCATTGTGCCATTTTCTAAAAACCTCTCCTAATAGGCTGTAGGAACCCTTATGAACAGTGTACGCAACTAATCTCGGCTTCGTAGTCTTGATTTTTATCTCCTTCGTCTTCGCCATAACTAATGTTTCTTCATTTGCCCAAGGAAAAAGCCTCATAAGAAAACCTCAATTTTATTCCATTGCCCTAATTTATAAGCCTTATACACTAAACGCAATTTGAAAGTATGGTAAAATCTATAAAATGACTACAACATTAACGTTCAAGAAGCGCTTTCTTTCTGCCTCTCCTCATAATCAAAATAGCGCCGACAGCGATAACCGCGATAATTGTAGTTATCAAGACTACAGGCATCAGAATTTTTTCATAGGCGTTGTGGATTTGGATTGAAGTTACAGGGTTCCAACTCGTAGTTAGATCATTAGTCCACCATGTTCCGAAAAAGCCCCAACTTTCGGAATCATAGTATACTTCAAAGTAATAATAGTGAGCCTTGGCGCTTACAGATTTGTCAACATCGAAGGGTATTCTGAAGGTATATTCTTGATTCGGATCAATTGTTACAGACAAGTCCCACGCTTGACCGCCTCTGGAACTTCCTATCTTAAAAAACTCGTTTTCTTGTTGCCAGTCAAAATGTATACTCGCACCATGTAACCTAATTCTATAATCGCCACTGTTCTTAATTTTAAGGTCAACATAACAATCAGTGTCTCCCTGATAAATCCTTGAAGGCGAAAATTCATAACTTATCCAGTTCACCCTACCTTCAGCATAAACAGGCTCAACCATCAACACTCCGAGTAAAACCAAGAATAACACAAACCAAACTTTTCTCAATCGTTTCACCAAGAGTAGCAATTCTCTTGGTTAATTTAATAACCTTTTTTGTCTCTCCGCTAATCTAAGCGGATTATTCATCTTTGTTTAGAATAAGCTTTTTATTCGTAAAAACAAGACTATGTTCCATGCGATCTGCGGATTGGAAGGTCATTGGTTCAATAGGTATCATTTTGGGCGTCATTTTCCTTGCTGGTAGTTTTTTCGCCTACACCTATACTGAGCGATTGTGGGGGATTTTAATAGTAGCACCTTATCGAGATTTGACGGCGCCCTTAATTATAGCGGGAATCGTTCTGCTTGTCGTTGGTCTTATATGTACTCAGCGGGCTGAAGAAGAGAGAAAGCTTGAGGTTCAACGTATTGCTGAAACAAAGATGAAGTTTTGCCCGCATTGTGGACAGGCGTTGCCCTTGGATGCAAAATATTGCACGCGTTGCGGAAAGGCATTAGATTAAACCGCAATCAAAAATAGAACAGAAATACCGCGCTATCCGTATAAGAGGTCAATAATAACAAAGAAATTAGGCGTTCAACCTTCCGCTATCTCCTCCTTAAGGAATGCAACTCGAAAAATAGCTACGAACAAGGATGGAAAATGCGCATACTTATATTGGTGAATGTTGTCCCATAGGTTAAACGATTTACAAGTAGGCATTGCCAAAAGGTGTGGAGTTGATGGAGTTCGCCATCGAAGCTCAAGACCTCGCTAAGAACTTCGGAAACATTAAGGCTCTTGCTGGATTAAGCTTTAAGGTTAGGCGAGGGGAAATTTACGGACTAATAGGACCGAATGGCGCGGGGAAAACAACAACTCTTAGGATTCTGGCCACTTTGATTGGGCCTACGTCGGGCTCCGCCAAGGTTTTAGGTCTTGACGTTGTGAAGAGCGCCTCTGAAGTTCGGAAGCTCATAAGCTATTTGCCTGAGGAAGCTGGAGCCTACAGAAACCTTTCTGGGCGGGAATACCTTGAGTTTATGGCGGGTTTTTACGCCAATAGCGAAGATGAAGCCCAATCTATGATGAAAGAGGCTATGGAAATTTCGGGGCTTGGAGATAGGCTTAAGGACAAAGTGAAAACCTACAGCAAAGGCATGAATAGGAGGCTTCTGGTGGCTAGAGCCCTAATGATAAAGCCTAAACTGGCCATATTAGACGAGCCGACAAGCGGCTTAGACGTTGTCCACGCCTTCTATGTTAGAAGAATTATTAGGGAGTACGCCGAAAAACATAAGGTTACAGTCCTTCTCTCGAGCCATAACATGCTGGAAGTCGAGTTCCTCTGCGACCGCGTAGCCCTCATAAACGAGGGAAAACTCATAGGCGAAGGAAGCCCCTCAGAGCTCAAGTCCAAGTATAAGGCTCCAAACCTTGAAGAAGTTTTCATGGAGGCAACGAGCCATGCCTAGCGGATTAGGAAGCCTAGTGATAAAAGAAGTTAAGGAGCTGCTTAGAGACCCCAAAATCCTCATAGGAATGGTACTAATGCCCCTACTAATGTTCCCAATAATGGGCGCCGCCATTAACATATCGCAGACAGCAGTTAAAGAATCTGTTAAGTCGATGCAAATAGCGGTGCTGGATTTCGACGGTGGGTCAGCGGCTCAAAACCTCACAACATTCCTTGGTGCTAATTCTAACATAACCCTTGTGAAAGTTAACGCTTCAAGCGTAGACACTGCTCTTAAAAATCTTCAGGAAACAAATGTCACGGTGTTGCTGGTTATACCCCAAAACTTCACTTACAACATGACCCACGGGCTACAGAGTATATTAGGCTTCTATGCCATATTTAAAAGAGCAAGCATAACCGAAACTGGGAGATCGGATGCTGCGAGCCTTCTATTAAGTACATACAATAGCATTTTGGTTATTCAGACAATTCAGAAAGTGCTTCCTGAAAGCAACCCTTACACGGTGTTGAATCCTATAAATGTATCCTATTTTAGCGTGGTTAAGGGTAAATCTGTTGAGGTGCCACCCGGAGCGCTTTTTGGAATTATGATGTCGCAGTCCATAATGTTCCCAATGGTCATAATGCTATTGCTAATCTTTGCCATGCAAATTGCGGCCACATCCATTGCCATAGAGAAAGAGGAGAAGACCCTCGAAACACTCCTCACTCTCCCTGTTGGACGTTTGAGCATATTAACTGGAAAGCTTGCGGGATCGGTTTTGGTTGCTGTCGCCGGAGCAGTAGCATCAATAATAGGAGTTACCTTTTACGTTGGTTCTGCATTTGGCGGTTTTGCCGCTACTGCACCTCAAGGCGTAGACCTGCAGGCGCTGGGTCTCGCTCCATCACCCGAGGCATACATGCTTCTAGGCTTAACCATTTTCGTAACTATAGTTTCGTCTTTGGCTTTGGCCATTTGCATAGCGGTCTTCGCTGAGAACGTGAGGAGTGCCCAGACCCTTGTCGGATACCTAAACTTGCCCATAATAGCTCCAGCAATAATCCTGATGTTCGCAGACATAGAAATTCTCCCGCCAGCGGTCCAGATAGTGCTCTACGCCATACCGTTCACGCATTCCATTGTTGCAGCGAAGGCAGCATTCCTTGGAAACTACTCTACAGTGCTCGTCAGCATAGCTTACATATCCCTATTCACGGTAGCAGTTCTATACATTGCAGCTAAGATTTTCACAAGCGAGAAAGTCGTGACGGCGAGGATGTCCATTAAAAGGCTAAGGCTGAGAAAGTAGCTTTCGCCAACTAATCAAGGTAGTATTTTAGTCTTTTATAAACTCAGCTGATGTAATTCTGGTTCGGTCTTTCGAAGTCCCTTATGATTTCGAAGTCTCCTACGTCTTGGTTGAATGGAACTTCATGGATAGGCAAACCTTTCATGGGTCCGTTAACAGCCATCTCCGTTACTGGGTGGTCTTCTCCGAAGGTTTTTTGACTGATTTCGTAAACGAGTTTCCTCACTTGCCGTTCGTTTAAGTAGCCCAAAGAATGCAAATATTCGTGGAGCAGTATCGAAAAAATGAAAGAGTTAAGTTCCATTGTTGACTTAGCTGAACCCTCAACTAAGTTTAGAACCCTTCTATTCAGCACGATTCCGTTTGATCCTACTTGGTGAAAGGCGCCGACGTGCATGGGCAAATTTCCAAGGTAAAGCATTAGGCCCACTCTGCTTTCCCCGATGGTTTCCTTAACAGCCCGTTTAACCAATTGGAACACGTCTCCAAAGTTTTTGCATCGGTTAAGTTCTTCAGCTAGGCTGTAAGGACTCATTTTCCTTGACCTCCATTAAATAAACTGTTATAACAGCGTTATAAACTTAGCGGCGAAAGTAAAAACATAAATCGTTTCGAATCACTCGTGTGAATTAATGGTGGCATCCGTGGAAGACGCGTCACGATATTACACGTTGCTGAGGGACCCAGCGCGCCGCAAAATAATTGAAACACTGGGCGAGCAAGGCAAAATTGGCTTTAAGGAGTTGAGGGAAAGCCTTGGGCTGGGCGTAGGCACCGTATACTACCACTTGGACATGCTCTCAGATTTTCTCATCCAAGACAAGCAGAGGAAATATAGGCTTAATGACCGCGGCCGCCTCCTTTACAAGTCATTGAAGGAGGGAAGCTTGCCACCAACACTAGAGATTGGAGAAGCCTTCAGCCACCGTTTGGGACGATGGCTCTTCCTATCTCCAGTTTTCGTTAAAACGGCCCGTCCAGAAAGATTGTTGCCCATCTCTATCCTCGTTTTGGTTTTCGGCGCCGTGGGCTCAGCCCTCGCAAACATTGATCCCATGCTATTTTTCTATTTTCCATTCACGGCTTACGAATTTGAAACCGTTATGGCGCTTTTCCTTTTTAATTGGATCGGCCTTTTCCTGTTTTCCGATCTCCTAATTTATCTTCTATATAGACGGGTCGGAGGCGACTTCCAATTGTTCACTTGCCTAGGCATCGCCGCATTCCCCCTAGCCCTTTTCCCATACGTTTACATGCTTGTCTCCTACGATGTTGCCCGATATCTTCTCTTTCCACTCCAGATATGGAGTTTACTGCTTTTATCGTCTGCATTCTCTTTTGGCAAGGGCTTGCGCCTCGACAAATCAATCGTGGTGAGCTTGACGACCATATACCTAAATGTTATGATGCTGATAATTTTAGGCCGCTTCCCATAAAGTTCGAGGTTTCCAGGACCTTTCTCTGGCGATATTCGGGTCTTATCGAAACGATTCCTTTAAAAGAAGCCCTTTCCAAGTTCATTTCGGCGCGCGCATACGAGTGATATTCTAGTATTTGACGGTGAGATATAGCAGTACAGCTAATGCTACGCATGTAAATAAGTCTGGCAACATGGCAAACGGTCCAAGACCGAACGCATGAAAACCAAAAGCCCAATGAACCAACGGATTGGAGGCGAGAGCATTGAGAAGTAGGACCATTGAAAATATTATTAATCCGATTGTGAACTCTGACTTTGTCTTCGTGTATATGTTAATGTACATGATTAATAGGATGACTAAAAGTGTGATGTTGATCGTGGAAATTACCGTTTTAACTGTGTAATACAACTCTATATCTCCTGGAAGAATCTCTGGGTGCCTAGGTTCCTCAGGAGGACGCATAGGCGGTATAGACACAAATAAAGTAGCCCATAACGTTGCCAGCAACGCTACCGCTACTAACGTTGCCAGTACTAACCAAATTTTCACGTTTTTGTTTTTGTTCATATGATCGTTCATTTATTTTCCTCCCTTTTTTCTTTTTTCCAAATTTTATTCAGAATCTCCTCGAACAAAGCGTAATTATCTTCCATTTCTGGAGACAGGAAATACGTGGTGCCATACCTATCTCCAGCGGATGTGATTATTCTGTTCTTCTGAAGGACTCCGAGATGATGCCTTATCGTTCTATAGTCCATTTTAAGCAGATGCGCCAATTGATTTGCATTTTGCGGAGTCTCCTTTAAAGCCTTAATTATTTGGGCACGAGTGACACCGCCTCTAGTGCCTGCAATCAGCCACCCCAGCAAATACTTCAACGGGCGCACGCTAGCAGACATCCATACCGCTCCGAATAGATTAAGGAGTTTCCGTTAAACCCATTTGAACTAGGGTAATAAATGTGTTCCTCAATTTTTTCCGTCAGATCTAACGAGAATATGATTAGATATGGAATAGAATTGGGTCTAATTCTGAAAAACTCTTTAATAATTCACAGTTTTATCTCAAATCTAGAGCGCATTTGAAAGATGAAAGATTTGGGTGTGTTAACAAGAGCATTTAGAAACGTTTCAAGAAGGAAAATTAGGGTGCTGTTGGTGGTCATTGCCTTGGGTTTTTCCATGGCAATAATGATCTCTATTCCATCAGGCATCATTTCGAACCAAAAGGCTGTAGAGGGACTAAGTGAGAATTATGAATCAATGATAGAAGATATGCAAGAGGAAATCAATAAGACAGCAACCTTAATAGAATGTCGAACTTCATCTGGACGAGGTATGCCCTCAGGCATGCCTTTCGGTGCACCACCCTCTGGATTCGGACAAGAAGTGGTCTTCGTAAATGAAACCGTTGTCGATGAAATTCGTTCTATTGAAGGGGTCAAGGATGTTGTGTCATTCATTGAGACATCATCCGAGGAAACAACTTCGGAAACCATGAGTACACCACGTGGAGATTTCACCATTTCTAGACCTCTCTACACGATTACGGGTGTTTGTCTGAATTCCTCTTTCATCGGCAACTATTCCATACTGCCAACAAACATAACAGCGGGCAGGAATCTAGTCGAAGGCGATAGTGGAGTTGTTCTCATGAGCTCAAACCTCACAGATTACCTTGGAGTGGAGGTTGGGGACAAAGTGGAGATCTACGGGGAGTACTTCACAGTCGTAGGGATCTATGAATCAACAGGTCAAACCCTCATGGGAACAAGAACGGCTTACATGAACATTTCTGATGCTCAGACAATAACTAGTAATACGGGAAACGTGAGTAGGCTCGACGTTTACGCAGAGGATGTTTCCTATGTGGATGGAATAGCCGACGTGATAGAAACAGCGTATTCAGAGCTTTATGTCACGACGTATAAAGACCGCTTGGAGAACCTCGAAAATATGCAGGAAATGTATCAAACTACATTGGAAAATGCTGAATCAACCCTTAGCCAGACGCAAACCGTTGCCTTTCAAGAGATCGTCATAGCAGTTGTTGCTACAAGTTTGATAGTTTTGTTCACAATGCTATATACTGTACGGGAGAGGACAAAAGAGATCGGCATACTCAAAGCGATAGGCTTCAGCAACTGGAATGTTATGAGTCAGTTTATGCTTGAAGGAATACTGATAAGCCTTATTGCAGGAGTAGTCGGCATAGCGATAGGAATCGTTGGAGCACCCGTTCTATCATCACTTTTACTTCCCCATGTCACACTATTTCCCACACAACAACGAGGGATCCCAGGACAAACCGTAAATCCTGGAGCGGCTTTGTCCCAGTCTGTTACGATTACGCTAGACCCACAAACGATGTTGCTGGCATTTGGCGTAGCCGCGTTGCTAGGAGCCTTGGGCAGCTTATACCCTGCTTGGAGAGCGTCCAGAACCTCGCCTATGGAGGCGTTGAGATATGAATGATTTGGTTCTAGAAACAGAAAAACTGGACAAGGTCTACAAACTAGGTGGGCGCAAAGTTCGCGCCCTCTCTAATGTAAACCTTCAAGTAAAGAGGGGCGACTTCATTTCGATCATGGGGCCCTCCGGCTCCGGCAAGACCACGCTCCTGAACATGCTGGGCTGCCTCGACAAAGCAACCTACGGGAAAGTTATTCTAGATGGCGTAGATGTCACAAAGGTGCCAGAGAAGGCCCTTTATAAAATAAGAAGGCACAAAATTGGGTTCATCTTCCAGACTTTCAACCTAATGCCATACTTGAACGCCATCGAAAACGTGGAGCTCCCCATGGAAGGCACGAAAAAATCGAGGGACGAAAAGAGGAAGAGGGCTCGTGAACTATTGAAAATGGTTGGGCTCTCGGAAAGAGAAGAACATAGACCACATCGACTGAGCGCAGGAGAACAACAAAGAGTCGCTATTGCACGAGCATTGGCGAACAACCCGGCCATAGTTCTGGCAGACGAACTCACAGGTAACTTAGATTCAAAAACCGGCTATGAAATCGTTAGGCTGTTGGGCAAAATGAACATTGACCAAGGAACCACAATTGTCATGGTAACCCACGACAGCCGCATGGCTTCACTTGCAGGCAGAATGCTCTTTCTCAGCGATGGAAGACTGGCTGCAAGAGAGAAGCAAGGAACGCACCTTTTAAAGAAAGAGCTCACATGTCCCTATTGCGGCAAAGAAGTTCAACCAGATGATACGTTTTGTCCACGCTGCGGGAAAAAATTATGAGCAGACAAAGATGATTACGATTGGAGCTCCCTCAAAAACCAAAAGTAACACGCTTCTCAACGATTCTTCCAGTAACAATTGTCATAATTAGCCTATTTGCAGGCGCGCGCATAAAGGGCTTAGACTTGACAAATCAGTAACAGTAAGTCTTTCAGTGCTCTACCTAAACACCGTAATTCTGCTCTCTTCAGGTTAACTACTGTAAAGTTCGAGGTTTCTAGAACCCTTAAAATCAAATATTCGAGTTTTCTCGAAACGATTTCCTTAAAAGACCATTTTTACAAGTTTATTTTGGTGAAAAACCTTGAAAATGAGGAGAAAATCCTTTGCGGCAATTTTTCTAGCGACTTTACTAGCAGCGCTGACCATTCCAGCGATGGCGAATCCAACAGTGGCAGAGACTACAGAACCCACATACGCAACAGTTGAAGATCAAAATGGGTGGAAGATCGTTAAAACCGACGTGATTACGATTCTGTTCCCCCGCGACGGAAGAAAACCAATGTTTCTATGGTGGCGCACAAATGAGACAGACAAAATCTACGTGGTCAAGTATCAGGGACTAATTGAATACTTCACCTTCAGTGACGACGCCTTCTACAAGAGAAAAAACGAGGCTTTAGCTGAAAGAATACGAGAACGACTGGAAGAGGGACGCCCTTGGAACATCCGCGAGATAATAAGAAACTTATATGGTCTATATATATGGCGTACACCTCTTCTGCCCTTCAGCGCAGGCAATTGGACGCTTTCAGGCCCACAGAACATCACTAAAAACGGCGAGATTATAGGTTTAGCGTTTAACTTCACCTTGGGTGAGATGCGCATTCCACACTTTGAGTTCGCTAATGGCAACATAATAATAAGGTGTCGATTCTATTATAAGACCACAACCGAAAGCGTCGACAACATTTACAATTATACGGTAAATGCTGGCGAATTGAAGATGGATTTTGTTGTGCAAAACTGGGAGTGGAACATTGACAAAATCAAGAGCCTAATAGCTGTGCTCAGAGAGTATGGAATAAACATCTCTGTTCCAAACGGCAACTCTGGGCTGGCATTGTGGATAAACCTCGCGTCCATTGACCTTGATAAGCTGGGAGACGCCGAGAACAACCCTGAAGGAATTGAAAGCATGTCGACCGCTTCTAACGTGATCGTTGAGGACAGAAGAGTGCCCGTTAGAGAGAACAAGACCCTTTCTGAAGATGAACGCCCTATTACCACTCGGAAAAGGTTAAATGAACATTATAGGCTTCGCTTTGCGAAAGAAACACAGACGTTACCAGGGTTCTTCAAGTTTGTTGCGTCGGCGAAAGTAACTGACCCAGTGTCTGGCAACGTAAGCCTAATTGACGTGAAAGCAGCATACATTTCGGCTGGCGCCCACATGCGACTGTTCTTGTGCTATCCTTACTTTGGCAACAAAACCCTTGAGCACGATCCATCGCTAGGACTTGAGGCGATTCCTTCGCTCATTTCGCCTCAGCTAGTGCTGATCCTCGTAGGCACAGTGGCAGTCATCGCCGCAGTCGTCTTAGTCGCTAGATGGCAAAGAAAGCCCATAAACGTTGTTGGGGCACAATAACCCCTCTCCTCTTTTTATGATCTTAAACTAGTAGGGCAATTACGGGGCACTACCCTACCAATCGTTCCAATTTTAAAGCGTCGATACACCGTGATAAAAGGTATTTTAAAGGTAGTTCCCAATTTACGAGGTGATGGGTCAATCTTAGCGAGGGTTTAACTATGGTCAAGGATAGGTTTGGGTTTACCATGCAGATTTTGGCTTGCACATTTATTGCGTACATGCTGATTTCCCTTTTCTACCTCTACTTTGTTGTTGGAGGAGCTTGGAACCTGGTCGGAAGAGCCCTATTAGACAGTAGGGTTTTAGGCGCCTTAACCATAAGCGTCTCATCCGCTTTTATCGTAGGAGGTTTAGCCATTGCCGCCGCCATTCCCGTAGCCTATCTCTTAGCCTATAAGGATTTTAGGGGCAGGGGCATGCTGGAAACACTTCTCATAGATTTGCCTCAGACTTTTCCACCTGTCACCGAAGGCCTAGTATACCTGCTTATGTTTGGACGATTCGGCTTGGCATACACGTTTACGGCTGTTATTCTGGCTAAGTTTTATGTTTCAGCGCCCTTCACAGTGAGTTTTGCGACGAGGCGCTTTAGGGAAATTAAGGCTACGGGCTTAGACGTCATCGCTAGGTCTCTTGGAGCCAAAACCAGACACATTATGGGTAAAGTTTTGTTGCCCCTCTCAGCTAGAGACTTGCTCGCTGGCTTCTCGCTTACGTGGGCTAGGGCCATGGGCGAATTGGCGGCTACCCTAGTTTTTGCCGGAGCAATACCTTGGAAGACCGAGATCATTCCGTCCCTAGTTTATCTTACGGCGGAGACGGCTCCCGAAGTGGCTATGGCTGCCTCAGTAATAGCCGAAACCCTTTCAATAATTGCTTTAGTTTCGTTTAGGTGGATAACAAGGGTAAGAGCATGAAGGAGATTAGAATAGAAAGCGTGACAAAGCATTACGGCACCATTAAAGCATTAGACCATGTTAACCTTGGCGTTAATCCAGCCGAGTTCATGGTTGTGATGGGCCCCAGTGGATGTGGAAAAACAACCCTTTTGTTAGTTGTTTTAGGTGCCCTAAGCCCTGATGAAGGCCACATAATTATTAATGGTAAAGTAATTGACGACTTACCTCTAGAAGAAAGAGGGATAGGATACGTGCCCCAGGACTTCGGCTTATTCCCCCATTTAAACGTCTACGAAAACGTTGCCTTCGGACTTAAAGTCAGAAATCAAGGTGAAGACGAAACGCATAAAATAGTTAATGAGCTCCTCGTCATGGTTGATTTGCAAGGGCTTGAGGATAGAAAACCGCAAGAATTAAGCGGCGGCCAAAAGCAAAGGGTGGCATTAGCACGAGCCTTAGCCACAAATCCTTCTGTTTTGCTTTTAGACGAGCCTCTAAGCAACGTTGACGAGGCAACAAAGGCTGAAGTGAGGGTTAACCTAAAGAAAATAGTGAAGAGAACAAAGATTACGACATTATGCGTAACGCATAATCCTGAAGACGCCTTCAACCTAGGCGACAGAATAGCCATAATGCAGTCTGGCAAAATAATCCAATGCGATTCACCAATAAACCTTCTTAAAAACCCGAAAAACGAAGGGGTGAAAAGACTCATAGCGCCAATGTACACATTGTATAAGCTGGAGGGTGCTTACGTCCAAAGTTAGTGTCAA
>Ga0315314_1002020_pt1 | contig 17193 bp, 17 predicted proteins | sample TDP9_MG_FD_203631 | JGI IMG/M metagenome (GOLD analysis project Ga0315314, IMG submission 203631) | Freshwater sediment microbial communities from Lake Towuti, South Sulawesi, Indonesia - TDP9 | ecosystem: Environmental > Aquatic > Freshwater > Lake > Sediment | place: Indonesia: South Sulawesi...
AATTTCAAGGCTTGAATAATGCCCTCCCTTTCGCCTTCCTCGCTTTTAACAATAGGCACCATTCTACCTCCCAAGCAGTTTGCCTTATTCAAAGTAAAGGCTTCGCTATAGAAAAAATGTCTTGTGGTTTTAAGAGGGAAATGCCAGCGTATTTTCCTATTATGTCAATTCGGAGGATTTTGTCTGGATTTTCAAGGTCAACTTTTCTGTCAATGAGTTCGGCGAGCTCCCTAATAATTTCAATCTTATGATACTGAGTGTATCGCCTCTTCTCCACAGTCATGCGCCACCTCTCACCCGCCTCAATTTGTTTGCCAAGCTCCACAACAGCCCTCTTCATGGAATCCATATCTGAATACGTCCAAAGGTCAACGGGCACCCACTTCAAAGTATGCTGAACCAAAGAAGGGTCCTCGTCAAAAAGCCTCCGAAGCCCACGAACGACTTCCCGAGAATCTAAACAAGTTTTCACGCCAATTATTCCCTCAGCAAGGGTACGCCTAACAAAAGGACTATCATCACCAAGCGCTCTCAAGACACGAATAATCTCTTCCTTCGCCCTCCCATAATCGCCCCAAGAACAAGAAACAAGAAGATTAAAAGCATACAATTCGCTTTTCAACCTACAATTCTGTTTGTTACTTGCATTTTCTAAAGGTTTTGCCGCCGTCACTTAATCTTTTGTCTGAGAAAATTGGTGATTTGTCGGACAATATATAGGTGTTTAATACCAGGGACATGAGCTTCCATACTAGGCGTTATAACCTTTTTCATGCATGCAGCGGGTTATACTGACTTATCGAAGTCTTTTAATCTTCTAAGATAGATTGTGTTGGAGTATTGCAGTGAGGTTTTAGAGTTGTCAGAGGTCCCTAAGGTTTACTTGGATCTTGATGTTTTGAGTTATTTGGGTGGAATTCCGAAGGACGAGGTTTGGAAGACCCCCGTTGCTAGACGGTTAGTGAACCTAGCTAAGGATGGCAAGATTATGATTGGGGTGTCTATGGTTGCTATTGAGGCCTCATTTTCTAGGGCACGTATGCCAGAGGAGAGATGGAGACGTTATTTGCGTTTGTTAACTAGATACTTGGAAGGCGTGCCTCATGAGGTTGCGGAACCGAAGCCTGAAAGGGTCGAGGAGCTGGCCGACCTCTATTTTGAGGAGGCTGGCGTGGGCAAATATGAAAACGCCATACACATCGCTGTTGCAGTCCTATTGCAAGCAGACTATTTCCTTACATGGGATGAAGAACACATTCTAAAAGAAAGCGTCCAAATAAAGATTCAAAACCTAAATACGGAGCGAAGCCTGAAGACACCTATTTTTCTAAAACCTGAAGAGTTTAAGCCTTAAGAGTTTCTGCCCTTTTCTTATGATATTGTCGCAGTGCCTCCAGGAGCTCTTCTTTAGAAGCTGCCTCAATCGCCGTATTAATTTCACTCCAAGTTTCTGCCTTAAATTGTTTAACCACGGTTTTCTTAGCCAAGTACTTAACCTCTTAATAAGGAATAGAAAATCAACTCTTATTAACTTATATGTAAGCAAACACGTTTTGCTGGCAGTCCTATTAAAATAAGCGCGCGAAACTCGCTTGATGCACATAACTAACAGAGAAAAAGAGGGAGTTCACGGGGGACATCACCACGCTGATAAGATTAAAAGCATACAATTCCTTCCCCACCTTCTACATACCCCATTTCTAAAAAGGAGCCCATTTTAAAGGTTTAATGATCCCCCGGGTATAGGTCCCTACAAGAGCGCACAAACAGTAAACCAACTTTCAACGTAATCCTAGTAGGATAGTTAACCATGCAAAGCTGGAGACAGCCACAGCTAAAAGCCTCAATAAATTAAGGATTCAAAAGCTTCTAAGTTTAGAAATCGTTTCAGACGTAAAATCTGGCGTTACTCAGTTTCCGCCTCGGCTTCGCCTTCCTCGCCTTCTTCTCCAGCTTTTTCAGCAACGACTTCCGCTTCGGCGAATCGCCGACTTATCCTCGTCACCTTAATTCGCACACGGTCGCCAGGTTTAGTGTTCGGAACAAAGGTTACGAGACCCTTGATGCGCGTTATGCCTTCTCCTCGACGGCTTGTCTCCTGAATCTCCACGTCGTACTCTTTTCCCAACTCAACGGGCTTAGGAGGAAACGGTCTGCCGAAACCCCTTTCTCTATACGGTCTCCCTCTTCTTTCCATCTTTTCACCTCACCATCATTTTATGATCAAAACTTTCCTTTGGCCCTTCTCCTACCTTTACCCAATTCTCTCCGCGATAGCAAATTTGCCCCTTACCGCAGCGATCTTAACCTTCAAGTGTTCCCCAACCCTTGCTTTCGGCACAAAAATTGGAAAACCCTCAACCATCGCCACTCCGTCACCTCTGCTGCCTAATTTGGCTATAATCACATTAATTTCTTGACCTTCCCTCACTGGAGCCACTCGAGGGTGAGACTCAGAGCGGAACTTCAGCCTTTTAGATCTCCTAAGTCTCCGATCCACACGTCTCGTCCTTTCTGGAAGCCTTCTCGGCATCTACCCGTTCGTCCTTTCTCGCGGAACCAGCCACCAAAACGGAACCATCGGCGTAGCAAAGGCAACTACGAACGTAGCTCCTTTTGGCAAGCCAGCGAAGATGAGAAACGTCAATGTTAGATATAAAAGTTTTGTAGTAATTTTGGCCGATTTTGCAATAAATTATAGGTGGCGCTGATGAAAGCTCAAATTCCCACCAAGAGAAATAGAATGAATCTGATCGCGTAGACGATAACGGAAATGGCCACAGCCTTTTTCCACGTAATTTCACACAAGAAGCGTATCGCAATTGCGACGAGTGCCGCTATCCATATATCAACTACGGGATAGTATTCTAGGAAGAACCCCAGCCGATACGCCAAATTGGAAAACCATACTTCTTGGTAAATAGGGTTTGTTATCTCACGTCCAATTAGATCAAGGGCAATGGTCTGAACCTCTTTTCCAGCTTCTGGTGGAGGACCCCACACTTCTATAGGTAATTTCACTATTGGAAATGTCAATATCAGCAGTGTTTTAATAAAGCTAAAAATTATTGTTGCCACAAATGCGTATCCTATAACAGTGAATAAACCGCTCAATGAGTCCACTCCTTCCCGAAACACTTTGAGGATCGCCCATAGGAGTACGGTATATATGATCCACCTAAGAAAGAAAACGATGGCAGTGTTCAGCAAAGAATTTATTAGCGATCCACCTAACACGCCTTGCGCGAGTATGCTACCATATTTTTCTGGTCTCATTCCAAGCGTCACATACTGGCTTGAGTTGTCACCTGCTTTGCTGAACTCAACTTTAGTAACGCTTGCAAAATCCTTTGTGGTGTAGTAAGTTGAAAAGTTTACACTGATAGTTACATTTTGCTTAGTGTAGGAGTAAGTACTGACGTTTGCGGCGATTAATTTCTCCTCGATGTAGCCGCCCGTTGCATTTTTTCCATAAATCGTTACATTGTCTGATCCACTTGTCCAATTGTAAGTGAAAACACTTATTTCACATGGGCTGTCAGGATTTGTAAAGCCCGAGGTGATATTGTAGGGCGGTCCAGAATTTGGGATGAGGGTAGTTTTAAGTACAGGGGTCTCGATAAAATTTTTTGATATCCAAATATACTGAGAACATGCTGTAGCGAGCAAGGTGAGCACTAAAACTAGGATAGGCCCCTTATAGTCTGGTTTTTCGACTATTTTCTTAAATGCCTTAACTGGAGAAACCAAAACCCTGAATACATCGAGGAACGTCAATTTTTCACCACTTTTTCATGTCTATTATTTTCTTTAGGTCTTTAGTGTCTTCTCCCTTTAGAATCGCCATGATTAATACATGAGTTTAGTTAGAGTCCAAGTTTAAATCTTCTGTAAGTTTCGTAATCCACATATTCTATGTATTCGTTTTCGATTTGGTGCTGAACAGTGAATTTCTGTCGGTGTCTCTTCTCCTCTATTTGATTGGTTGTTATCAAGGAATAAGCGTCGCTTCCGGCCCCCGAGCCATAACTAACAATGACAATTCTTTCATTTGGCTTAGCCCTATCTAGAATAGCCGCTAATCCTATGGGTGAAGAGCCTGAATAGGTGTTGCCGAACTTGGCGACTTGCAAACCAGGCATGTACTGTTCCTCTTTGAAACCCAGCGTCGTAGCTACCTTTATGGGGAAGCGAATGTTAGGCTGGTGAGAAACAAAATAGTTCACGTCGCTAGGCTGGAGATTCAGCTTCTTCATCAGCTTTTCGCCCGCTTTAACAATGTGCTTAAAATACGCAGGCTCGCCTGTAAATCGTCCTCCATGCCTCGGGTAGGGCTCAAGATCCCTTCTCCAAAAGTCGGGCGTATCCGACGTGCAGGAATACCATCCTTCCACCTCTGCTATAACGTCTCGCATGCCAAAGATGAAGGCGGAGCCTCCGAAACCGACAAAGAAGTCTAGTTCTCCTCCGGGCTCGTCTCGGGGCGCAGCTTGAGAATTGTCCGAGCCTATGACCATGGCGTAGGATGTGGAGGCGTCCGGATAGTACACGAGGGCTGCGGCATCCTTAAACATGCTTGTTGCAGCCTTACATGCGAATTCCGTGTCAATGGCATCTACGCCTTGTACGCCTTCCATTTTTTCCTCTTCGCCAAGCTTTAATGTCTGAGCAACTTTGGAGGCTATTGGCTTGACAGCGTAAGGATTAGATTCTGAGCCCACGTACACTTTGCCGACAAGCGAGTGGTCTACTCCAGAGTGGATTAAAGCCATTTTTCCAGCTTCAACAGCGGCTGTGATGGCGTCCTCGTCCATGAATGGTAGAGACCTTTCAATCGTTCCCTCCTTAATTCTGAACTTTGAGACGTATACCCCGTATCCGACGATTCCTGGCGTTTCGTATTCTTTTTTGGCGTTAACTATTCCGTATTCTTGATGTGGATAATATTCGTCGGCAAACGTGAAGGCTAAGGAAATGGTGGGAATTACTTCGCTTTGCTCTACGGCATATCTTTTCCTGAATCTTGGAACCACTTCTCTGCCTTCGAAACTCGCTACGTCAATTTTACCTTCCCCTAGAATGCAGTCAGTTAACCTGCCAGGAACCCTCACTTTGCCATTGTGAAAGGAAACTATGCCGTAGAGATAGGCTCCAAGCTTTATGAACCTGTTTGTAGGTTCCCTGACAACGGTGCAAGCTTCTAACTTGCCCTTCTCGTAAAAGAAATCGATACTTTCCATTTTTCCGAAGCTTTTTCTTCCACATTTCCCACAATAATCTTTTAGTTTGAAGTATTCCTTGCCGCATATTCCACATTGGCTTCCTCTAAGCCTGTCTCCAATGTAAGAAACCCTTCGCTCAATTGGCTCGCTGCTCAAGTTAATCCCTCCCCAAAATGTGGACATACGTCTTTGTGCCGAATCCCTCTAGTTCAAGGACGCACCCAAACCGTAGCTCTCCGTCTGCATCTACTTGTCTTTCGCCAGCTTCGCCCTTAAGTTGCTTAACTATTTCAAAAACCATCGCACCCCCAGTGGCGCCTAATGGGTTTCCGTCAGCCTTAAGTCCGCCGTTCGTGTTTACGAAAAGTTTTCTTCCGCCAATTTCGTAGAATCCTTTGTAGTCCTTGCAGCTGTTGTAAATGTCAAGCCAGGCTTTCCCTTTTTCAGAAAAGCCCAAGTCCTCTAGAGACAGCATTTCTAATAGCGTGGACTGGTCGTAAAGTTCAGCTATTTGAATGTCAGTTGTCTTCAAATGGGCTGCTTCCAGCGCGTTCTTCATTGCTATTCTGCTTGCCATGAACCCGACTCTTTCTTCACGTGATGGGAACGAAACGTAGTCAGTGGCTGAGGAGGAGCCAACGATGTGTATGGGGTTTTTAGTGGATTTCTTAGCGATTTCTGGGCTGGCGAGGATTAGGGCTGTGGCGCCGTCAGATACTGGCGCGAAGTCATAGAGTCCCAGGGGTTTTTGCACCCTGGCTCGTTCCTTTAAGACTGCGTCCACGTTGATTGCTCCTCGAAACTGTGCGTGCTCGTTTTTAACTGCGTGCCCGTGGTTTTTGACGGATATTTGGGCTAAGGCCGTGTTGAAGGTTTCTAGGGGTTCTCCTGAAATTCCGTATTTTTTAACGTATTCTCTGAGCATGAGTTCATGGTTTGCCTCAGGTGTGCATCCAGCATAATAGCTCCACGGGTCCTCTAAGAGCATTAGGTCGTCTCTGATTTTGTCCCAGCGGTCGGTCATCTTTTCCACTCCGCCGACGAGGACAACGTCGTACTTTCCAGATTGAACTGCGTTGCATGCGTTTAGAAGTGCGGAGCTGAAGGACCGCATTTTTTCCATGGGGACATGCAATTCTAATAGTTCGGATAGGAAGCCCTCTTCTATTCCGATTTTGTTTGTTAATTGGAGGAAGTAGTCCGAGAAGTAGCAGGCGTCTATGTTTTTTCGTTCCATGCCTGCTGAGTCTAGGGCTTTAAGCCCAGCTTCTTCAACCAGCTTTTCTGGGGCTATTTCATAGTGTTCTCCGAATTTGGTTCTGCCGACGCCGATTACAGCCGGATGTGTTTGATCCATAAAAGCATAACCTCTCTATCTCGAACCCCTATCTTTATAATCTGTGTTTTTTAAATCTTTACTATTTTGCGGAAAACATTTTAGCCTCTGTTAGGGCTATAAAGCATGAGTTAGCCTTTGGAGAGCAGAAACAGCTTTGGCATCGCTGGAAAATGAAGTAATCCACATTGCTAGGTTGGCGTATGTTCGAGGCTTGGTGTTCGGGATTGGAGGAAACATTAGCGTTAGGGCTGGCGAGAAAATTTTGATCACGCCGAAGGGCGCCTGCCTAAGAAATGTTAAGGCGGAGGAACTTGTAATGTCTGATTTATCTGGGAAGACGACGGGCAAATTTGAGCCTACAATTGAGTTACCCATGCACCTAGCCATATACCGCAAGTTTCCCTCTGTGAACGCCATAATTCATACGCATTCTCCTTTCGCAACGGTTTGGTCAACCTTAGGAACGCCTTTACAATCAAAGACGGTTGAGGGACGATTTGTATTGGGGCGGGTTCCTGTTGTGGGCTATGCTGAGCCTGGTACAATTAAATTGGCTGAGATGATGTGTGAAAAATTGAAAGAGGGGAAAGCTGTTTTGCTTCAGAATCATGGGTTAGTTGCCGTCGGCTCGGCGCTGGACGAAGCTTTTAACCTTGCGGAGACCCTTGAGGAAACAGCTAGGATTGAAGTGATATCGGCTATTTTGAAACGGAGTCTCTAAGCCGTGTCTGTTGTGTAGACCATATACGGGGGGGATCATTATTTTTTGAAAACGCGTTGCAAATTTGTAATGCCTACTTTAAAGTGGTCAGTTTGCTCTGTTAAGCTTTTTAAGGGGTTTTCACGTTCGTAGAAGTGGCGCTTTCATGTTTGGGTGGGTTTGAGCTTGGTCGAAGCGGATGTGAGGGTTGAGATTGCTGGTTTGAGGTTGAGGAATCCTTTGGTTTTGGCGGCTGGGGTGCTTGGCGTTACTGGTTTTTCCCTTAGGCGTGTTGCTGAGGCTGGGGCTGGAGCCGTTGTTACTAAGTCCATTGGTCCTAAGCCTCGTGAGGGCTATGCTAATCCTACGCTTTTGGAAACTAGCTGCGGTTTTCTGAATGCTATGGGTTTGCCTAATCCTGGCGCTAATGAGTTCGGGAACGAGATAAAATATGCTAAAGAGGCAGGAGTCCCTGTAATTGCGAGCATTTTCGGAGCTTCGAAGCAAGAGTTCGCTCACGTCGGATCATTAATGGAAAAGGCTGGGGCTGACGCCCTCGAATTGAATGTTTCTTGTCCCCATGCCGAGGTTTCAGATTTTGGTCAAAGCCCAGACTTAACCTATGGCATAGTAGAAGCCGTTAAGAAAAGTGTTGACATTCCTGTTTTTGTTAAGCTTACTCCAAACGTGACGGACATAGTAACCATTGCAAGGAAGGCTGAAGATGCTGGGGCTGACGCTCTCACTTGCGTGAACACTTTGAAGGCTATGGCTATAGACATCGAGACAGGCAGACCCATTTTGGCTAATAAGGTTGGAGGCTTGTCTGGACCAGCAATTAAACCTGTGGCTGTTCGATGCGTTTACGAAGTTTCTAAGGCAGTAAATATCCCCGTGATTGGATGCGGCGGAATAACCCATTGGGAAGACGCTGTAGAGTTCATGTTGGCGGGGGCATCCGCCGTTCAGATCGGTTCCGCAATTGCACTTAGAGGATTAGACATTTTTAAGGACATTACGGAAGGAATTCGAGCCTATTTAGAGAGGAAAGGATACGGGAGCGTGAAGGAAATTGTCGGCTTATCCCACAAGTATTGACAAACCTAGAATCGTAAAAATTGAGGAAGCTAAGGCGGAAACGCCCACAGTTAAAACCTTCACCTTCCACGATAAGGCTTGTTCTGGGGCTCCCCCTGGACAGTTCCTCATGGTCTGGATTCCAGGCGTAGACGAAATTCCCATGAGCCTTTCCATGGCGAGCCCAGCTGGTCTTTCAGCGATTACAGTTAAGAAGGTTGGCGAAGCCTCTGAGGCACTTTACAACTTGAAGAGAGGCGATGTTATTGGGGTTCGGGGTCCCTATGGTCGAGGGTTCACTTTGGCTTCCGGAAACTTGTTGATGGCTGGTGGAGGAACAGGAATGGCTTGCCTCATGCTCTTAGCTGAAAAACTTGCAAAGCCCACAAATAAAGTAACGTGCATAATTGGAGCCAAAACTCGCAGTGAACTTCTGTTTCTGGAACGCATGAAGCGTATTTTTCCTGAAGTTGTTACCACGACTGATGATGGAAGCTACGGATTGAAGGGTTTAGCCACAGACGCCATGAAACAGGCATTAGCCAAACAGAAATTCAACATGGTTTATACTTGTGGTCCCGAAATAATGATGTTTAAGGCTTTTCAACTAGCTGAGCAGTCTAATGTGCCCATTCAGGCGAGTCTAGAGCGCATAATGCGTTGCTCCATTGGACTATGCGGAAGCTGTATGATAGGCGAGTTCAGAGTATGCATAGACGGACCAGTGCTCACCTCCCAAGAATTAAGAAGGGTTAAGGAGGAATTCGGCGCATATAAAAGGGACTTCACAGGCAGAAAAACCAAGATTTAAACTCTCTTGTTAAAAATAAACATCAGAAAATTCGTTATATTGCAAGTAGCGCTTCAGCTTTCCTTAGCTCCTTTGTTATGGGGTCCACTTCTAGGCCGAGACCTTCGAGAGCGTGGACTCCAAGAACTTGGGCGTCGCTTTCTTCGGCGAAGACAACTGTTGTTGTAGCCGTTTCGCCCATGCATTCCACCATGGTTTCGCCAATGTCCCTCTCTAAAAGCCTGCCGTCTATGGTCTTAAACCTTCTAATGCCTTTTGACTTAATTTCCAGTCGCCCTAGAACATTCTTCGATATCCAAGTGTAAGTCGAACCAGTGTCAACCAGCAGTTTAACGTCTTCGAGCCTCCGCAAGCTGGGATTGCGAAGTCTTACTTCAACGTAGGTGTGACCCAACTCTTACACCAACTTCAATTACTTCACCCTATTTGAGGTAGGCGCAAACATATAGATGTTACTATTTCACTCTAGGGCTTCAGAGGCAAAGGGAGGTGACCAGTAGCATTTGTATACTAAATCTTCGGAGGGCGTGTGCTCACCAAAAAGTCGAATGCTCCAACTTTGTAGCAGCCATAGGCTAGGCATAGGTAACCCAGCATCCAAAGCACATCTATGGGATGCCCAACGTAGTATGTGCCTTGCAACGTGAAATAGCTGAATAAAACATCAGCAACTGTGTTGACTAAAAAGAATAATGGAATTGGAAGCCAGTTAACGTTTTGTTTCACCATTGACAAGGAGAAGAGGATGCTAACCGAGAAAAACATAGCGAAGACATCATAGAAAGGGTAAGCTAAATCGAAAAAAGCCGCAATGGGGCTTTCCGAAAGCTCAGCGATCGTCGGTCCCACAAGCATGTAGGAAACAGCCCCAGCTAGTCCCAAAGCAAGCAATGCGGAGAAGAGCCTCATTCCTCTCGTAAGGGCAACCTCAGACATCTTATATAATTCAAACAAAACGTAACTAAGTATAAGGTAGCCAGTGAGCCAGAAAGCGTCAGCTATAGATGGATAAGGCAGCTCTACGCCGAATAAAAAAATGTAGACCTCCCACAGAAACTCGCCTAGAAACCATGCGGACACACCCAGAAACATCGCCACAAAAAGAAATTTTCCTTGAGTATTCCAAAAACGCTTAACAAGCTTCGAAGAAGTCATAACTGCAACAAAGACACAGGTCATGTAAACGACTTGAGTCCCGAGGGCTAAGAATGCAACATTAGAGGTGGAAAAGGTCAAATAGAAAACCGTCGAAAAAATGGCTAAACCAGTCAACCCCACTTTAGCATTCATTAAATGATTCCCTAAGCCAGAAAACATTGAAGAAGTATCTAAACGTAATGTCACCTCGTTATTCAAATTAGAGTGACAGCTTAAGAAGTTAAAAAGCGCCGCCAAAATCGAAAGGGCCGTCAAAATTGTGAGTTCTGCAGCATGAATGACACCTTAAGGTTTAAATATTTCTGCGTTAGAATGCTGTGTCGGCGGGAGTTAAGAGATGAGTGGTGACTGCCAAATCCAAGGTTGATTCCCGACTTTGGCTCACATTAGACTATAGCCCGCTTGAGCTTGAAAAAGAAGTCCGCCAATTCTGGGAGAAAAACAAAATCTCTCAAAGGCTTATGCAAATCAGAGAAAAGTCTAACGTAGGCTTTTTAGGTTATGTGGAAGGCCCGCCCACCCTAAACGGTGTTCCTCATGTTGGGCATGCCCGAGGACGAGTAATGAAGGACTTGCATTATCGTTTTAAGGCTATGCAAGGCTTTTACACCACTTTTCGAGCAGGCTGGGACTGTCAAGGCTTGCCCGTTGAGCTTGAGGTTGAGAGGGAACTTGGCGTAAAGAGCAAGAGGGAATTGTTGGAGCGTGTAGGCGAAGAAAAGTTCATAGAGGAATGTAAAAGAACCGTAATGAAATATTATCGAGAATGGTTTAGCGCCGACCAAAAGCTCGGCGTATTCATGGACTACGCTAGAGCCTACTGGACATACCTCGACGAGTACATTGAAAGAGAGTGGCAATATCTGAAAAGGGCTTGGGAACAGAACCTCCTAGGCGAAGGCTACTATGTGGTTGCCTACTGCCCGCACTGCCAAACATCCTTAAGCAACGCTGAAGTCGGCTTAGGCTACGAGGAAGTTGAGGACCCGTCCCTATACTTCAAATTTAAAGTAAGCGGAACACAAAATGAATACTTCCTAGTCTGGACAACCATGCCCTTCACCTTAATAACAGACATGATGCTGGCGGTTCATCCACAAGCCGAATACGCCAAAGTTAAGGTCAATGAAGAAACATGGATTCTCGTAAAAGAACGAGTCGAACCAGTCATGCAAGAACTCCAAATCAAAGACTACGAGATTCTTGAAATCGTGCTTGGAGAAGACCTGAAGGGCGTAAAATACGATTTTCCGTTCAAGGACATGATTCCAAAACAAAACGAAATGGATAGTCTGCCGCTTGTCCACACCATAGTATGCGAAGACTTCGTGGATGTTGCCACAGCCACAGGAGTAGTCCACCTTTCGCCTGGAAATGGAGAAGACGACTTCAATGCCGCACAAAAACGTAAAGTGCCCATTTACGTTCCATTCGACGACGAATGCCGATTCACGAAAGAAGCTGGAGAATTCGCAGGCTTATTCGCCCGAGACTCCGACTCAAAAGTTGTTGAAGAACTCCAAAAAAGAGGGCTACTAGTATCTGTAAAAATGGTCCGCCACGAATACCCCACATGCTGGAGGTCCCACCACAAGCTCATTTGGCTAGCACGCCGAGAATACTTCCTATGGACAGACCGTATAAACGAAAAAGTTGTCGAAGCCGCCGAAAAGGTAGAATACTTTTATGAAGGACCAAGGCATCGGTTCCTAGCTTTCCTAAAAGAGGGAAAGCCTTGGTGTATCTCCAGAGAAAGAGTTTGGGGCGCACCCTTACCTATATGGGTCTGCCAAAAATGCGGACAAAAGGTTCTCGTAGCCAGCAAAAAAGAACTGCTTGAAAAAGCAATAGAGAAACCAAACCCTGAAGCCTTCGAACTGCATAAACCTTGGGTAGACCGCCTAACATTAAAATGCGAAAAGTGCGGCGGCGAAATGAAAAGGGAACCCTATGTCCTCGACACTTGGCATAACAGCGGCGCTTCTCCCTACGCCAGCTTCACCGACCAAGAATTCAAAAAGTATGTGCCCGTGGACTTCCTCACCGAAGCCATAGACCAAACCCGAGGATGGGCAAACTCCCTCCTCCTCGAACACGTAATATTAACTGGAAAACCCGAAGCCCCATACAAAGCCTTTCTGTTTCAGGGTCACGTCCTAGACGAGAAGGGAAGAAAGTTAAGTAAGAGCCTTGGAAACGTGATAGAGGCTAATTCCTTCCTTCAGCGCCACTCGGCGGATGTCTGCAGATTCTACTTGTTATGGAAATGTTCCCCCACGGACAGTATGAACTTCGACGTTAATGAATTGAGAAAACGCCCCTACCAAGTTCTAAGCACACTTTACCATATGCATCGGTTTTTCATGCAAAACGCCGAATACGACAACTTCAACCCGAAGGAGCACTCTCTCCAGTGGGCTGAAAAAAACAAAGCCCTAAAACCGCCAGACCGCTGGCTCCTATCTAAGCTGCAAGGCACAATTAGGGAAGTCACCGAAAAATTCGAAAAATGCAGATTTGACGAAGCCCTATCCGCCTTAGAGGAATTCGTTGTCAACGTTGTCAGCAGAGACTACGTTCCCATGGTTCGAAGGAACCTATGGAGCGACGAACCAGAAACCCTAAACCGCCGACTAGCCGTCTACGCCACCCTATGGCGCACACTAAAAACCCTTGTCCTCCTATTCAATCCTGTGACACCCTACTTAAGCGAAGCCATGCACCAAAAAGTCTACAGAGAATTAGACAAGACCCTACCTGAATCGGTGAACTTCGAAAAATGGCCAAAGCCAGAAGAAACCCTCCATGACGAAGCCCTAGAGCAGGGATTCGAAAGCCTACTACAATGCGTTTCGCTGGTTTATTCCGCTCGACAGTCCGCTAGTTTGAAGCGCCGATGGCCCCTGCAAGAAGCCAAAATAGTGGCGCCCGAACAGTTGCGCAAAACCTTGAAAAGTCTAGAGGAAGTGTTTCTCGAACTCGCAAACGTGAAAAGGGTGAAATATCTCGAAGAGCTTCCCGAAAGAAGTCCCGCCATGTTAAAAAGATGGGCATTAGCCTCTAGCAACAGCTTACACGTTTTGCTTGATACACATCGAGATGAAACCTTGCTTGGCGAGGGACTAATGCGCGACCTAGCTCGACGTGTTCAAGCCCTCAGAAAAGAGCTGGGGTTCGTGCCAACCGATATAGTAAAAGCCGTCCATGTTGCAGAACTGGACTCTGAAGGCGCAAAGTTGCTGGAAACCTATCTAGCAGAAATGGCTGAGCTCGTTCGAGCAAAGAAGGTTTACCTTCATAAGGAACGATTTGAACTTAAAGCAAAATGGTATGAACGCACATTGGACGATAAGACGATTTATGTTGCCATATCCTAACCGCCTAGGCATGAGTGAATAATTCTAAGAAAAACGTCTACTTTTGAGCCGTGAATGCATCGGTCTTGGTGGAATTCCGTTGGAATTCGCGAAAGATGCTATTCGGAGGGTGAGGAGACGTAAGCCCATACTACGGGAACTGCCATTGCCAACAAGGCGCCAGCGAAGCCCCAGAAAAGCCACTGTGCCTTAAGAAATTGCGGAAACAGCTCTAGCAGCTTTGGAATAACCCATCCAGACGTGAGGTTTGCTATCACTCCGCCTATGAAACCGAGCAGGGCGAAGAAGCCCATTACTCTAACTCTTGCACCCATTTCCAGTCACCTTGCCTTTTTAGTTATGGTTCCAAACTTTTGAATTTTACCGACATAATTTTGTTTACTAAGCCCAAGTGAATCGCTGTTTTTGCATGAGAAAATCAATTTTTAAGACGCTAAGAAAACAAAATATACACTTCTCTATAGGCTCTGATATTTTCCTACATATTAGAAATGTAAAAATATCGAAAGGAGTTCAGTTCAACCGAAGGGATGTAATTTGTCAACTAAATTTGCTAAAAGATGGGGAGAAGGAGTAGAGGAAGAAGCTCCGTCCTTATCCGTTAGAGTAAGAGAGGCTGTGCGTCCTCCAAGACCGCTAAAACCGCGAATCGACCAAGCCATAGGCCGCGTTGAACTGCAAATTCAGAGGCTCGATAAAGCTGAGGAACGCTTTTCAGAACGTGACAAAGCAATATTTGCAAGGATCGTGAATGCATATCAGAAACATGACATAAGACGCGCTAACATCTTCGCCAACGAACTTGCTGAAATACGAAAAATGGAAGAGTTCATAATGTACTCTAAGCTCGCCTTGGAGCAAGTTGTACTGAGGTTGAAGACGGTCACTGAACTTGGCGATATAGTCGTTACCTTAACGCCTGCCATGAGCGTCCTAAGAAATGTAAGAGCAGGAGTGTCCCAAGTCCTACCTCAAGCTGAAAGAGAACTAGGTGCAGTAGGAACAATGCTCAGCGGAATAATCATCGACGCAGGCCAAACAACAGGCATGACACTGAACTTTGAGGCGGCAAATGAAGACGCTCAGAAAATCCTGAGTGAAGCAGCCACAGTTGCAGAACAGAGAATGAAAGAAAAATTCCCAGAACTGCCAAGCATAACAGCAACTAAGGCGGGATTGCCTGAAACAGAATCCCAGCAATCTCAGGGGTACTAGCGAGCTGAAAGGAAGTTCAAAGTGGGCAAAGTTCGTCTCAAAAGCTTTCCTCCTCTGAGTTCACGTAAGAGAAGAGTGAAGTAGAGACCCCAAACTAGCGAGGGTGGCGGATTATATGATCAAGAACCCGTTTAGACGCGATCCGCCACTCAGCGATCTTATTTATAGTACGATGCGTCGACTGCAGGCTCAGCACGGGAACTTAGAGTTCGCCGCTGTTAGATTGCAAAATAGAAAAGAGACCTTGTTTAACACTTGTGCGTCGGCAATTAAAAACGGGCAAAAAGAACGAGCGATGATTTACGCCAACGAAATTGTTGAAATTAGAAGAATGATATGCACCGTTACGCGGAGTCAACTTGCCATAGAGCAAGTTATCCTAAGGCTTGAGACACTAAAAGAGTTAGGAGACCTTCTCAAAGACCTTAACCCAGTGCTCGAGATTATTCGGGGCGTCGCAAAGCGATTAACCAATATGATGCCTGAAGTTACGCTTGAACTAGATAATATGAACAACACCATAACTGAAACTTTGGCTACGACTACTCTCGATTCTAAGCCGCTGATTACGCCAGCCGAAGTCAAAGTAAAGGGCAGCGAGGAGATACTTAAGGAAGTCTCATCCTTCGCAGAAGAAACGCTGAAAAAGAGGCTTCCGGAACCACCCAAACCCGTTATTCAAGAAGGGGGCAAATCCGCAGAAAAAGTGAGGCAACTCGTCGCTTTAGCAGCAAGCTCCTCTGGAGCTAGTGAACAAACAGAACACTTAACAAAAAGCTACCTTTCATATGAAGACGTTAAGTCGAGACGAGTTTCACTCATTGTTCAGCAGTCTCCCATAGTGGAGAACCAAGCAATCGGGGGCGCCGAAGAAACGGGGGGTAAAGGTTTAGAAGTCCTCGATGCCCAACGCAAAAACGCGAAGCCCAAGGAAATGGTGAAGGTCGAGCAGTGATCGACCATGAGCGCTGCTGAAGAACTTGAAAAGTCAGCCACAAACTACGCATGCGAGGCCATAAGGCTGGATAAGCAGGGCGCACGAGGAATGGCCATAACCACGTATCAAAGGGCTGTTGAAATTCTCCTAAAACTTGTTCAGTTACATCCAGAATATGGCTTAAACAAGGTCTATATACAAAGAGCTATGGCATATCGAGAAAGAATACTGATGCTGCAGGGTAATGTTCGCCCTATTGAGTACCAACAGCTTGAAGAAAGGCCTTCCCCATCTCTTCCTGAAGAAAAGAAAACAAGCTACGAGGAACTCGTGCTCAAAGAAAAGCCGAATGTGAAATGGGAGGAGGTCATAGGCGTCGAGGACGCAAAGAGGGCTGTCCAAGACGCCATTGTTTATCCTGTTCAGAGACCTGACCTTTTCTCCTTAGGCTGGCCCAGAGGCATCCTTCTTTTCGGTCCACCCGGATGCGGAAAGACCTTACTAGCCGCCGCCGTAGCAACCGAGATCGATGCAACCTTCATCTCCGTAGATGCGGCCTCCGTCATGTCTAAGTGGCTAGGGGAAGCTGAACAAAACGTTGCAAGACTTTTCGTTTCAGCTAGGAATTCTGCTCAAGAAGGACATCCAGCCATCGTATTCATTGACGAGTTAGATTCATTGATGGGGATGCGTTCAATGGAGGTTGGGGGAGAAGCCAGAGTGCGCAACCAATTTCTCAAGGAAATGGACGGAATCATGGATAAGGGAAAAAACATCCACGTTTACGTGATCGGGTCCACCAACAAGCCTTGGGCACTAGATTGGCCCTTCATAAGAAGATTCCAAAAGCGAATCCTCGTTCCCCCGCCCGATCACCATGCACGCCTAAAAATGCTTAGGCTATACACTGAGCATATGAAATTAACGGACGACGTGGACTTCATCGAGTTAGCTAAGCGCACTGAGGGATTTTCCGGAAGCGACATACGCGACATATGCCAGTCAGCTCAAATTAAGGTTATTAGAGAGCTTTTCGAATCCGGTCAAGCAAACAACAAACAAGCCCAGCCTAGGCCCTTATCCATGGAAGACTTTCTGGAAATACTGGAAGAAAGAAAGCCAAGCGTTTCCCAAGACACATTGCCACTATACAACCGCTGGTTCGAGACATTTAAGGCCCTCTAAAATTTCATAGTACAGGTATTTATCGAGCTGTGGATTTCTAATCTATATTGTCTGTTCATAATTGTTATACAGAAATTTGATATAGATTTTTAAGCCGAAAAAAATGAGGATTGGATTATTTTCCTGGGAATCCTTGCATTCCATCTCGGTAGGAGGGCTGGCAGTCCACGTA
>Ga0315314_1002021_pt1 | contig 17191 bp, 15 predicted proteins | sample TDP9_MG_FD_203631 | JGI IMG/M metagenome (GOLD analysis project Ga0315314, IMG submission 203631) | Freshwater sediment microbial communities from Lake Towuti, South Sulawesi, Indonesia - TDP9 | ecosystem: Environmental > Aquatic > Freshwater > Lake > Sediment | place: Indonesia: South Sulawesi...
AAATACAGCGATGTACCTGACCAGGAGCGCCTGCCGTCCGAAAGGCTCAAAGCCCACACCCTGCAGGGCCTCTCTCATTCCTCCCTGGTAATCACGCAGCCCACAGTACGCCCTTTGGTTGGGCAGCCAGCCCAACACACGGCGCATCAGTGTGTCGGCCAGGTCTTTCGCCTGAGGGTGAAGCAGGAAGCGCAGCCATGCGCCTCGGCTGCCATGTCGCGTCTCCGCATAGCCCACGATCTCCTGCTCGATCTCCAGGACATAGCCCTGGATGTCGTGCGAGGCAATGGGCATACAGATGGCCTCATCTCGCCCCGCCTGCCTGAGGCCCTCTGCTCGCTGCACGACCGGGGGTGTGGTGGCGTCGTAGAGGCGGGCCAGCCCCCAGGCATCGTCCCCCCGACGAGGGCGGAGCCCGGTTACCGCTCTCACCGGCGATTGCGAAGGAACATCAGCCAATCCGAAGATGTCCTCGTGAGCATACATGTAGAATCCGGCTTGCTGAAAAGCCAACAGTGAGGCGCCCTCCGCCGGGAGGCAGGCCAGCAGCCGTCGCATTCCCCGCTCTCCCGCTCTTTGACACAGGTCGTCTAGCCATCGGCACGAGATGGCCAGATCCTCCCAAGTCTTATCTGGAGCTAAGTACACCACCCGCGCTGTGGCCTGACGTCGGTTCTCCTGAATCTGAGCTATGCCCAGCAATTCCTCATCATCCTGCCGGTGAGTCAAGACATAGCTCCTCGGCTGCAAGAAATCAGGGCGAAAGGGGCTGAGAGAACTCAACAGAGCGGCTCGCAGAGGGGAATAGGCGTTTATTAGCGCCTCCTCTGGCGGAAGTACCACTCCTCGAAGTTTCTGAATGGAGATGAGATCCCGAGGTGTAGGTGTGCGGATCATGTGGCTTGTCCCCCAGCGTCCGAGGAAGAACACGCGTACTTGTCAATAACCCATTTTACTATCCTTTAGATTCTTTGGCAAATGCCGTCGCTTCCGACCATGTAACCCGACATGTGACGGGGCCGTCTCCCCTGTGTCTGGAGCGCGGGCACGTACTCACTCTTCACTTCGCAGCAATGGAGTAGCGCCTGCGCTCCCAGCGGCGTCTGTGGTGTTGCCAGCGTTGGGAGGCTATGCTATAATCAGGTGCATAACAGGGTCTACTCCGAGGGAAAGGACGTGGGCTCATGTGGGTGAAGTGTAGCCTATGTGGTGAGGACACATACATCAGCCCAGGCGACCAGGACGAGTCCGCCGCGTATGTCTGTGCCGAGTGTCGAGAAGCGGGAAAGAGGCGAGCGAAGAGACGTCGAGACCGGCTCTTCATGGTCGTGACGGCCCTGGTCTTGATATTGCCCATGCTCTACCTCATCAGTCAAGGCGGAGCACAGGCCACCCAATTCTGCTGGGGTGGACTGTTGCTGTTGGGCGTGGCGTTCTACTTCACCTGGCGAGGTCGCATCCGTGCCTGATGACGTCAGCCATGAGTCGGCCACTATAGCAAGCGGTGTGCCATACAGAGGGGATTGGTTGAGTTGGAAGCAATCGTTCGTGCCACACACAAGACCACGTCCGGATCCCAAATGCCCATAGCGGAATGCAGAAGCAATTCACTTGGCATTCCCGTGCGGCAGGAGCGGGGTACCTCAATTCAGTATTGGTGTTGCAGTCCTCATCTCCGGGCCGGGTGGGAGAAGTCAATTCCATGAGGTCTATGATGCTGAGAACCTGAAGGGGCAGGCAAGAACGTCATGCTCAAGAGAAGACTGGGACGGACTGAACAGGAGAGCACAATTGTGATCTTCGGTGGCGCCGCCCTGTCCTCTGTCTCGCAGGAGGAGGCAGACGAGGCGGTTGCTCTGGCCTTGGAGCACGGAGTGAATCACGTTGACGTAGCTCCCTCCTACGGGGACGCAGAGCTGAGGCTGGGCTCCTGGATGGAGACACATCGCCAGGATCTGTTCCTGGCCTGCAAGACAGCCAAGCGGACTAGGGAGGGGGCTGCGGAGGAACTCCATCGATCTCTGGAGCGCCTCCGGGTGGATCACTTCGATCTCTATCAGCTTCACGGTCTGGATGAGCTCGAGGATCTGGAGACTGCCCTGGGACCAGGCGGTGCCATGGAGGCCATCTTGGAGGCCAGGGAACAGGGACTGGTGCGCTTCGTCGGAATAACGGGGCACAGGCCGCCCACGCAGGTAGAGGCCCTCAGGCGCTTCGATTTCGACACCATCATGTTTCCCCTCAACTTCGTCCTGCGAGCGCATCGCAACGAGCGCAATGACTGGGAGAGACTGCTGAGGCTGTCAGGAGAGAGGGACGTGGGCGTCATGGCCATCAAGGCTATCGCCAAGGGTCCCTGGCCGAGCGAAGTCCGCCGGTACTGCACGTGGTATGAGCCCTTCGATGATCAGGAGACCATTGATCAGGCCCTATGGTTCACCCTTTCGCAGGAGGTGACGGCGGCGGTGACTGCTGGAGACGTGCGGCTGATCCCAAAACTGCTACACGCTGGAGAGCGGTTCAGCGGGCTCAGCCCTGAGGAACAGGCACAACTTGTGGTCAGAGGGTCCCAGCTTCGGCCCTTGTTTGCCCAATAGGTCGCCTTTCGATAGCCCGTCCGCTAAGCTTGAAGACGTCAATCCCGGACTAGCTTGAGTCCGGGATTGACACTACAATCAAGCGTCATTCGGGTCGGGTTTGTAGCACCTTCGGCACCCTTCAACTGACTGTGTTTGGCAGTTCGTATCCCCTGGGAAGCATGTGGGTGTCCTCTTCCTTTGCGCCGAAATGTGTAGGAGGATCAATGAGTGCCTGTCGCGCCTGGCTGTCCAAGCAGGCGTCTAGGGAATGGCACGAATGATACTTTCTCCCTGGTTGCTATTTCCGGTCATAACGGGGCTATGCGCCACTGGCGCTATGGTCTACCTGGTGCTGTTCGTCCATCAAGCGGGGGTCCGCTCGCGCCGGATGGCTGAGATAGCGGGATACATCGCCACCGGCGCCAACGCCTATCTCAGGCGGCAGTTCCGCACCATTGGTTGGGTCACCGCCCTACTGGCGGTTATGATCGTAGGATGGGTGGGGTGGAAGGAGGCCTCCGGATTTGTGGTGGGGGTGTGCACCTCACTGCTGACCTCCTGGGTCGGGATGTCCTCCGCGGTGCGGGCCAACGTGCGGGTCGCGGACAGAGCGCAAGATGCCATCGCTGCCGCGTTTCGCATGGCCCTCCTGGGGGGATCCATCATGGGGCTGATGATCACCGCCTTTTCGCTCCTGATCCTCTCGCTGCTCTACTTCCTCTTTGGTGAAACAAGGGTGCTGGTTGGCTTCGGCTTCGGCGCCAGCCTGGCGGCGCTGTTTGCCCAGATCGGCGGCGGCATCTACACCAAGTCCGCCGATGTAGGGGCCGACCTGGTAGGCAAGATAGAGCGGGGGATCCCGGAAGATGATCCGCGAAACCCGGCGGTGATCGCTGATCTGGTGGGTGACAACGTGGGCGACTGCGCGGGCCGAGGCGCGGACCTCTTTCAGTCCTTTAGTAGTGACATTATCACCGGGGTGATTCTGGGTATAGTGCTCATTCCCCGCTACGGGCCACGGGTAGTGCTGTTCCCCCTGGCCTTGCAAGCGTTGGGGATTGTGTCATCCATGGCAGCTATCTTGGTAGCCACCCGGCCATTCAAGAGCTTTTCACCCAGTGCCCTGTTCAACCTGGGAATCCTCACGAACACCCTAATCAACTTCGGCGGGGGCTACCTGGTGGCAAGCTGGCTTGCTGACGTGTCCCTCTTCCCTGCCATCTGTGCCGGTGTGTTGGTAGCGCTGTTGGCCTCTTTCACCACCCGATACTATGCAGGAATGGAGGGACGCCCGGTGCATCGCATGGCAGATGCTTCTCACCGAGGCGCTTCCATCAACATTATCACCGGCCTCTCCTACGGACTCCAGAGCCCGCTGTCCTCTATCCTGGGGCTGATGGTTGCCATACCCGTGGTCTATGCCCTCTCGGGCCGTTCAGCGTTGAGTTTGTCGGCGGTGACCATTAGCACCGACCTGATGATCGCGTATGTCATGGCCGCCGATGCCTTTGGTCCCATAACCGACAATGCGGCCGGCATTGCTGAGATGTCCGGTGCATCGGAGAAAGTGGTGCATGGACTGGCCGGGCTCGACGCAGTGGGAAATACTATGAAGGCCATTACCAAATCCTACGCCATGATCTCAGGGACAGCGACCACTTTTGTCATCTTCGCCACTTTCTCCGAGCTGACCGGGTTGCAGACATTGAGCATCTCGGAGCCCCTTGTTCTGGGCTTCATGTTCATCGGCGTGTGCTTGCCCTTTCTCATCTCCTCTCTGGTCATCGGTTCTGTGGCCCAGGGTGCGGAGTTGGTCGTGGACGAGGTACGGCGACAGTTTCACCAGATCGAGGGGCTCCTTTCCGGCCAGGCCGACCCTGACTATGCCCGCGTTGTGGACATCACCACCCGCAACGCACTCAAGAGGATGGTGGCGCCAGGCTTGCTGGGGATCATCCCGCCGCTTGTGGTGGGATCGCTGTTAGGGGTTGCCCCACTGGCCGCGATGCTGGTCGGTGCGTTGGCCTCCTCAGCGCTGTTGGGACCTTTTTTCAACAATGTGGGTACGGCCTGGGACAACGCCAAGAAACTGATAGAAGATCAGGGCCCCCAAGTGCGGAAGACACCGTTACACGAAGCCGCTGTCACAGGAGATACAGTGGGAGATCCATTGAAGGATGTAGCTGGACCTTCCCTCCTCATATTCATGAAGCTGATTGGGATGACGGCGCTGTTGATTGTGGAGTATTTGCACTGACCGCTCACAGACTGCAAGGAGGTTCGTGATTCATGGCCAAACGCATCAAAATCACGGCTGGCGAGGTCTCATCCACGGCGGTGTTGAATGACACCGCGACGGCCGAGGCCATATGGGGAGCCTTGCCCCTCACCGCCAGGGCCAATACCTGGGGAGACGAGATCTACTTCTCCATCCCAGTGGAAATGGAGACGGAGAAGGGACAGGAGGTTGTCGAGCTGGGGGACCTGGGTTTCTGGTCGCCCGGCAGCGCACTCTGCATCTTCTTCGGCCCCACGCCCATGAGCCAGGGGGACGAGATCCGACCTGCGAGTCCCGTCACTGTGTTCGGACACATCGAGGGCGATGCAACCCTCTTCCGCACCGTTTCCGAGGGGACGCTAGTGACTGTCGAGTGGGCAGAGTGAGATCATCTGGACCCGCCGGCAGCCACGCGCGAGAGAAGCCCCTTCTGCGACTGGCCGTCTTCGACCTGGATGGCACCCTCAAACAGGTGGCCAGTCCCTGGCAATACCTCCACCAACACCTGGGACTTTGGGAGAAGGCCCTCGTCCACAAGAGCTGGTTCCAACTGGGGATGATTGACGCCGCTCACTGGGCCCGTCTAGACGCGGGATTGTGGGCGGGGATCAGGGTCTCCACCATAGAAAAGCTGCTGCGACGTGCGCCCTATCGTCCCGGGGCCCGGGAGTTGGTGGCTTTCCTGCATGAACGTGGCGTCGGTACAGCCATCATAAGCAGCGGCCCTGCTATCCATTCCGATATAGTAGCCGAGGAGCTGGGCATTGACCGAGTGTGGGCCATCAGGTTGGTGGCGCGCGACGGCCGGCTGACGGGCGAGGTGGTGGTGAATGTCACCGAGGCCTCGAAGGAGGAGACGATGTGTGCGGCGCGGGCCGAATTCGGGGCCCTTCCTGAGGAATGCTTGGCGCTAGGCGACGGTCCGGTGGATGCAGACCTCTTCGCCCAGGCGGGGCTAAGCGTGGCGGTATGCCCCCTGAGCGAGAGAGCGCGAGCGACGGCTGACGTAGTCATTGAGGACGGGGATCTTCGCCTCGTCATCCAGTTGGTGCGAGCCCATTTCCGGTTACGATGAAGGGAACTTGCCTTGTGGCCCTTAGGTCTGTATACTATCGTCGCCACTTGGGGGGTAATCCCGGAGATGAGGAGAGTGGTGGCTGTTGAGAGAACCCCGGCTAAACTGACTTACACCGATTATCTCACCTGGCCCGATGACGGTCGGCGCTATGAGCTCTACGAAGGGGAGCTGCAGATGGTACCCAGTCCCTCCGTGACGCACCAGCGCCTCTGCCGCAACCTGGAGTTTCTGCTGGGGGAGTTTGTGAACAGCCACCAAAGAGGCGAGGTGCTTCATGCTCCGCTGGATGTGCTCTTCTCCGAGGAGACCTTCGTGCAGCCTGACATTGTGTTTGTCAGCCGGGAGCGCAGTCACATCATCGCCCCGGAGCACATAACTGGAGCTCCCGATCTGGTCATCGAAGTCCTGTCGCCGGGAACGGAGCGTCGGGACCGCACCTACAAGTTACAGCTCTATTGCCGATACGGGGTGCGCGAATGCTGGCTGGTTGATCCTGAGACAGAGACCATCGAGGTACTGGGCCTCTCGTCTGAGGGTACTCAGTTCAGGGGACGCTATGGCGCTCATGACATCGTGAGTTCGCAGGTGCTGGCGGATCTGGAGTTTCGGGTCAGGGAAATCCTTCCTGCACACGCAGAGCAAGAGGGGGATAGGTCTGTAATGGGGGAGACATAGCTCAACGGAGGGACTAATGGCATCTGAAGCCTTGACCAAAGATCACATTCCCGATTTGCTGAGCCAGAGGGTCAATGCAAAGCCCGAGGAGGATGACCTACTTCGAGAAATGGCACGTAGCAGGGGAGTAGGACTGCTGGTCTTTCTTGCGTCCTACGTCAGCGTACGGATATCACCGGTTGAGGAAATCGCTGCTCATATTGGTTTGCAGGAGGAGTTTGGGATCGAATTGGTGGTCGATAAGTTCAAAGAGCACAATGTAGACCAAGTCTATCTCATGGTGAATAGCTTTGGCGGGGCTATGACCTCCTCCTACAAAATCGCAAAGGTCCTAAGATCGAGCTTCAAAGAGATCGTGACTTTTGTGCCTCACGTAGCAGCTAGCGGGGGGACAATAGTGGCGCTGACAGGAGATTACATAGTTATGGGGCCTATGAGTCACATTACTCCCTTGGATGTCCAGGTACCGTACAAGGATGAGTTGATCTCAGCCAATACATTCATGAGATTCTTCAGCAGAGCATCGGGGTGGTTCGATAGGGTCAGACCTGAAGAAGCACCCTATCCTCAGAAAGCCTTGGCAGACAAATTGGATCCTTTTATCATGGAGTCGTGGAGCAGTGTCACTGCTACTGCTATTCAGTACGTGGAAGACATTCTCCAAGGAGCTGGCTATGACAATGCCAACGAGGTTGCCAAGAATCTCGTGCTTAGCTTCCCTACCCACAATCAGGTTATTCTTCGAGACAAGGCCCGCGAGATAGGTCTGCATGTGGAGGACGAGACGGAGTATGAAGATGTGTGGCCGCTGATGAAATACTGGCTCAGCAAGTATATCTTTGAACCGGAAGCTACGCATTGCATACGGTACGTTGTGCCGGCAAGTGTCGAATAGCCCTCTAACTAGATTCAAAGGAGGCAAAATGCTACCGCAGGTGGTTATTGAGGGTCTGAGGGTGTGGGGTGTTCTCAAGCCCGAGCTGCTGCCAGAGGAGATAGAGGCTTGGGGAGAGATTGACTACGATGATATACGACGTCTCTATGAACGGCGGGCGACCGGTTCCGAGATGCTGGCCAAGGTGGAGACGGAAATGCCCTTGACTATGCATGCTGAGGGGAGTACTTTGGGTTAGTCAACGTTTTGCCCCAAGTCAGCATAACAGCCAGAAGTATCAAGCTGTGTAGCTCAGGGGAGACAGGATGCTTGAGAAGCAGTTAGGGATAGATCTGGGCACCGTGAACCTACTGGTACACGTCAAAGGCAGGGGGATTGTGCTCCAGGAGCCCTCGGTGGTGGCTATCTCTCGCAACGACAACAAGATTGTGGCCATCGGCGAGGAGGCGCGGGCCATGCTGGGTCGCACGCCCGATACCATTGAGGTGGCACGTCCCATGAGGGATGGCGTCATTGCCGACTACGTGGTGACGGAGGCTATGCTCCGCTATTTCATTCAGAAGATATGCGGGCGGTTTCGCCTCTTCAAACCACGCGTGATGGTGAGCGTGCCTGTGGGTGTAACGACGGTGGAGAGCCGGGCGGTGCTCGACGCGGCGGTCCAGGCTGGCGCCCGAGAGGCGCATCTCATCCCCGGCCCGCTAGCGGCAGCACTGGGGGCTGGAATGCCTATTGGCACGCCGGCGGGCAACATGGTGGTAGATGTGGGCGGCGGCACGGCCGAGGCTGCCGTCATCGCCGTGAACGGGATAGTGGTCTCCTCTTCCGTGCGGGTGGGCGGGAACAGGATAGATGAAGCCATCGCCAACTACGTCCGCAAGAAGTACCACCTTATCATTGGGGCTCAAACGGCGGAGCAGATCAAGCTGGAGATCGGCAGCGCTCTTCCCCTGGAAGAGGAGATGCGTACCACCGTGCAAGGCCGCGATCAGGTCAGCGGATTGCCCAGGACCATTGAGGTGGATTCGGGAGAGGTGACGGAGGCTATCGCTGAGCCGCTAGCCGCCATCGTGGGCATGACCAGGGATGTGCTGGGCAAGACGCCGCCAGAGTTGGCCTCCGATATCATTGACCGGGGGATGATTCTGACCGGGGGCAGCGCTCTCTTACGCAGTATTGACCAACTGCTGACCCGCCAGACTCTGGTTCCCTGTTACGTAGCCGAGAACCCTATTGCCTGTGTGGCCATCGGGGCCGGGCGTGCGCTGGAACAGTTCGACGTGATCAGGAGGAGCTTGCCAGCTCTGTAGGAGGAGCGCATATGAAGGTCCTGGTGACCGGTGGGGCAGGCTTCATCGGTTCCCACGTTGTGGACCTGCTTGTCGCGAAAGGCCATCAGGTCGTGGTCGCAGATGACCTCTCCAGCGGCCGACAAGAGAACGTGAATCCGGAGGCCCAGTTCTATGAGGTGGACATTCGGTCGCCAGAGTTGGAGAAGCTCTTCGTCGCTGAAGCGCCGGAGGTGATCTCCCACCATGCTGCCAAGGCTAACGTGCGAGAATCAATGACCAAGCCTCTGCTCTATGCCGAGGTGAATGTCCTGGGCTCACTCAACCTACTGGAGCTGAGCCGCAAGCATGGGGTGAGGAAGCTTATTTATGCTTCCAGCGGGGGAGCGGTCTACGGAGAACCGCAGTACCTGCCCGTAGATGAGGACCACCCTATCCGTCCTTTGGATCCCTACGGAGCTTCCAAACATCACGTAGAACACTACCTACACCTCTATCATGTCAACTGGGGTCTTTCCTACACGATTCTGCGCTATCCCAACGTCTATGGCCCCCGACAGGATCCCCGTGGCGAGGCGGGAGTAGTGGCCAAGTTCGCCTATCAGATGCTGCGAAGGCAGCAGCCTGTGATCAATGGTTCAGGTGAACAGGAACGGGACTTCGTGTACGTCAGTGACGTGGCTCGGTCCAACCTGCTGGCACTGGAGCAAGGTGACAATGGCACCTGGAACCTCGGCACTGGCCTGGGGACTTCCATCAAAGAGATATTCGCCCGACTGAAGGCCATCACTGGCTACCGGGGGAACAGCATGCATGCTCCTCCTATCCCGGGTGAGGTTTTCAAGATTTGGCTTGATGCCTCTCGCGCCCGCAGAGAGCTGGCCTGGCGGCCCACTGTCAGCCTGGAGGAGGGTCTGAGAAGGACGGTGGAGCACTTGGCTGCGATGCCGGGGGAGGGATGACAGTGCAGAAGCCCGGTTTCCCCGAGAAACCGGGCTTCTGGCTTATGTGTGGGAGGATTCCGAGTCGTGCATTGGTCGTGGGATGCGGACTCGATCTGTGCGTCCAGCCGCCGCGGGCGGAGGGAAGGATGCGCATTGGGATCAGCGCAGCGTTCTGGGGGCAGCAGCACACGGGAAGTGGTCAATACCTGCATAACTTGGTGCTCCGGCTCCAGCAGCTCGCAACTCACGATGAGCTTCTCCTCCTGATCCCCACCTGGCTAACTGGCTCGCTGCTGCCAGAAGTAGATTCCCAGCATCTGGCGACGCCCTTCGACGGCCTCAACTTCGATCTCGCGAAGCTCTGGTTTGAGCAGGTTGCCTTTCCCCGGGCCTGCAGACAGCAAGCGGTTGATGTGGCTCACGTGCCCTACTTCGCTCCTCCGCTCCATCCCAGCGTCCCCACCGTGGTCACTATCCACGATCTCATCCCTCTACTCCTGCCTGCCTATAGAGGCTCGCTTCTGGTGAGAGCCTATAGCTCGTTAGTAGCTCGCGGAGCGCACCGCTCAGCCCTGATACTCACCGACTCTCACGCCTCGCGATGGGACATCATCTACCATTTGCACGTCTCCCCGGAGCGGATACGTACTATCTACCTGGCGGCCGATGCTGAGTATCGGTTCGTTCGCCAGGGAGCGGAGCGAGAGGCCGTCCGCCAAGAATATGGGCTGCCCCCATCCTACTTCCTCTACCTGGGGGGATTTGACCAGCGCAAGAATGTGACAAGTCTCCTGCGCGCTTTCGCCTTGGTGATTGCGAGTCAGCGGTTGCGATCTACCGCTTCGACGCCGTGGCTGGTCCTAGCGGGAAGGCTTCCTGCGCGAGACACAGCCTTCACTCCCGATCCGCGCCGCATCGCTCGCCAACTGGGCATCGACCGGCAGGTGGTCTTCGCCGGCTGGGTCGCAGGGGAGGACAAGCCTGCCCTCTACTCTGGCGCCCGTGCCTTCGTCTTCCCCTCCCGCTACGAGGGATTCGGCCTGCCACCACTGGAGGCCATGGCCTGTGGGACGCCAGTGATCGCCAGCGACGCAGGGTCTCTGCCGGAGGTAGTCGGTCCAGGGGGGATCTTGGTTCCTCCCGACGATGTGGCGGGTCTGGCGGATGCCATGAACTCGTTGTGGGAGGATGGGGCGCTGCAGCGGGAGCTCAGCGAAAGAGCACAAAACCAGGCAGCACGCTTCAGTTGGGCTCGTACGGCTCAGGACACATGGGCCAGCTACAGAGAGGTGTTGTAGGCCTCACCCCTCTCCCGCCCCCTGCGGTCGCTTCCCCTGACCTGTCCCAAACTTGGGAGAGGGGAGGGGTCAGCGGTGAGATGAGGGGCAGACGAGAATGATGGATGTCCGACGAGCCATGATGGCTCTGAAGCGAGAACTAGATCGCCGGGAGCATCTGTGGCTGGGCCTTGGCATGGGGCTGTATGTCAGCCGCATCCTGGTGGAAGGAGGCTCCGCGTCCCATTCTTGGCCTGTGGTGCTCGGGGCCGCACTGGCATGCGTCGCGCTCGGCATCGCATCCCTGGCTCAGGCTCGCCGTCTGCGTTGGCACCTGTATCCCCTGACCCTCTGCTACATCTACGCCCTCTATCCCCGGCCGCACCCACCCTTAGCCCTAGCCGTGGGGCTAATCGCCATCCTGGGCCTGGTCATCGCCAACACCGAGGCCAGAGGGGGTCTTCTGATCGAGGGTCCAGTCTTTCTGGGGAGCCTGGCTCTCTACGTGTGCACTCTGGCTCCCACCCTGCTTCCCGCTGACGCCGGGGAGTTCCAGCTTGTGGCTTCGCTCTTGGGCATAGCCCACCCGCCAGGCTATCCTCTCTACACCCTGCTGGGAAAGCTCTTCACCTTCTTGCCTGTGGGAGACCCAGCCTACCGAGTGAACCTCCTGTCGGCCGTCATCGGAGCGCTGACCTTGGCACTGGTAAGCTGGAGCATTCGCCAGATCACGCCTGTCCCGTGGGCCAGTCTGGCGGCCGCCGTCGCTCTGGGGGGAGCAACCACCTTCTGGGCCCAGGCCACAACCGCGGGCATTCGGGGGCTCACTGCCCTTTTCACAGCCGCTATCCTGGGACTGGCGCTAGCCTACGCCCGTGAGCAAAGGCAGGGCTATCTGACCGGGCTAGGCCTGGCCTTCGGCCTGGGCATCGCCCACCATGGGTCGCTGGCCTTTATGGCCCTCCCTGTGGGAGCATACCTGATCTCCGTGGACCGCGCTCTCGTCACGCATCCAGAGAAGCTCTTCAAGCCCCTTGCGGCGATGGTTCTCGGCCTAGCCGTACTTCTGTACCTTCCCGTGCGCGACCTAATGGGCGCGGCGCTGGCACCTGGTGATCTGACCACCCTGCGCGGCTTCACTGAGCACGTCACGGCTCGGGGGTTTCGAGATGATATGTTCGCCTTCGCCCGGCCCGCCCTCCTCTCTGACCGACTGGCAGTGCTCAAGGACATACTGCTCATGCAGTTCGAAGCCCCGCTCCTGCTCAGCCTATTTGTCGCGGGTCTACTGCTTGTATGGCGCCAGCGAGGGGTCTCCCTCCTCGTTGGCGGGACTCTCCTCGTCAATGGCTTCACGGCTCTCACCTACCGTGCTCCTCAGACGGTGGAATACCTGATGCCCGCCTATGTCTGTCTGGCGGTGCTTCTGGGCGGAGGCCTGGGAGTGCTTCTTGCCCTTCCTGCCATAAGGGTAGCTCCCAGTGCAGTTGCGCTCCTGGTAGCCTTTGTCCTGTATCTCGGTACAGCTCAGGCCGCGGCCCGCTACCCCAGCTTTGCCCTGCTACATCGAGATCGCTCGGCTCGGACGGATGCCGAGGAGATCCTTCGTGCTGCGCCGCGCCAGGCCACGATCCTCGCCAATTGGCACTACACCAGCCCTCTGCGCTACCTTCAGTCGGTCGAAGGGTGGCGCTCCGATCTCACCATCCGCTATGTCCGTCCACGCGGGAGTGTTCCTCTCCCGGATGTGTGGCGCGGGGAGATAGACCGTCACATCCCACAGGGGCCGGTGATCGTGACCAATGTCTATGCTCAGTTCGAGTCCAGCCCCTATCGGTTTCGTCCTCTAGGCGAGGCCTTTCTGGTGCAAGCGGAGCCTACCTTCGATCTGCCCTCGGGCTTCGCTCCCCTCGACGTTCCGCTGGGCAACATGGTGGAACTGATCGGCTATCGTTTGCAGGAGAAGGCGATTGGGCACTATCAGCCCATCGTAGTGCTGCTGGCCTGGCGGCCGCTGGTGCCCCTGGAGCAGGATTGCTCCTTCTTTGTCCACATAGTCACAGACGAAGGCCTTCCTCTGGCCCAGGCGGACACCCGCCACCTTGCTGGCCGCTATCAGCCCCAGGAAGTGCTGATAGATCGCTATCCGCTCTTGCTGCGTCCCACGGTGCCGCCAGGGAACCACACCCTCATCGCAGGGGCTTATCTCCCGCTGGCCGATGGCCGCTGGGAGCGACTGGCCACCCCGACAGGTGCGGATCACGTCGTATTGGCGCCAGTCGAGGTACAGCCTTCCTCCGTGCCCCTTCTGACCCTTCACCCCCGCCATCAACCCTTCTCCCAGGGGATGACCCTGGTGGGGGTGGACTACGATACTAGCCATGCTGATTCACAGCGCCTGTACCTCCACTGGCAGGCCGCGAGCCAGGCCCCTGCCGTACAGGTCCTGGTGCTGGCCGAAGACGGAGTGATATGTGAGGCTTCGATTCCTGGGAACAGCCATGAAAGCCGCTCTCTCTCCATCTCCTGTGACATCCCTCGCGAGACCTCCTCTCTTCGCCTGGCCCTGCGTCGGACCCAGGACGGCGAGCTTCTGCCTGCTCTGGGGCCGTGGCACCTGCCTTGCAGGAAGGTGATCCCCCTGCCCTCGCCACAGCCAGGCGACCGCTACCTCAGCCTGGGAGGGGAAATGCTCCTCGTGGGCGCTCGCATCACGCCGGGCCCGCCGGTCTTTGTTCGGTTGGAGTTCGTGGCCCTGCAAGCCCTCACCCGCGACTACACCCTCTCGCTGCGTCTTCGTGACACAGGCGGGCGGTGGCAGGTGCAGGAGGATGGCACGCCGGCCTCGGGCGCCATGCCTACTCTGAAGTGGATTCGGGGCTCCCGCGTGACCGATGTGCGCAGACTCAGCATACCGACCGGGGCCGGCAGTGCCCAAGCCCGACTTGAGCTTCTGGTCTATGATGCCTTCAGCCTGGCTCCTCTTCCCCCGCTTGATGAGCGGGTCTTGGCTGAGGGCCCCCTGATTCCCCTCGGCGAGCTTCAGCTTCTCCAACCCGGCCTTCGGAGCGGAGAAAAATGAGTCTGGGGCCCGAAAGGCCCCAGACCAGATCAAATCAGGATCCTTGGCAAAGCCAAGGACCCACAAAGGCGGTGGGAAGCTGCCTACTGCGTTTTCGTACCAGTAGTCAGGGCGGTCTCCGGGACAAAGGATGCGGATTCTCCCGCCCATCCAGCCCACGGATGCGGGAGCCTTATCCCCTTTCCCGCGCGATCCAGTCCTGATACCCGCTGGACCGGAAGGCCAGGAGCGGATCGGGGGGGACCGACATCTCTTGCCGCACCATAGCCAGCAGTGGCCGCACATCGGTTTGGAAGGCGGTCTGCAGTGTCTCTTCGGCGGCAACAATGTCGCCTGCTTGCTGTGCCTCAGCGAGGCGCTGCCGATCCACCAGGAGGGCCTTGGCATAGGCAGTCTGCAGATTCAACACCGACTGGATAACGGCCTCGATCTTGGGCTTGACGTTGTGGCTCTCGTCAATCATGTAGGCTATCTCCAGAGCCACCTCTGGATCGCGCGCTCCGTCAATCAGCTCGTTGTAAATGAGAAAAAGCTCGTAGGGGTTGATGGAGCCTGAGGTGAGGTCATCATCGGCATACTTCCTGCTATTGAAGTGGAAGCCGCCCAGCTTGCCCTCGTCAATCAGAAAGGCGACCAGGTGCTCGATGTTGGTGCCCGGGGCGTGGTGCCCCAGGTCAATGAGCACTTGCGCTCGTTGCCCCAGGTCTCGGGCGAGGGCATAGGCCATGCCCCAGTCGGCGATGTCGGTGTGATAGAAGGCGGGCTCGAAGAACTTGTACTCGATGAGAAGTCGCATCCGGCCAGAGAGAGCTCCATACACCTGCTCCAGCCCCTCCTCTAGGCGATGCTTCCGGCGACGGAAGCTGTCCTGCCCCGGGTAGTTGGTGCCATCGGCCAGCCAGAGGCTGATGATGCCCGATCCAACCTCCTCGGCGATGTCAATGCAGTCCAGGATGTGATCCACCGCCATGGCCCGCACGGCTGGGTCGGGATGGCAGAGGCTCCCCAGCTTGTACTCCTGCTCCTGAAAGAGGTTGGGATTGACGGCGCCAATTCTCAACCTTAGGCTCTCGGCATACTCGACCAGCTCACCGTAGTCCTCCGCGGTGTCCCAGGGGATGTGGATAGCCACTGAGGGACAGATGCCAGTGTGCTGGTGGACCTGGGCCGCGTCCTGGAGTTTCTCCCAGATATCCCGTGCCGCCCCAGGGAAGTGGAACACCTGGAAGCGGGTGCCCGAATCACCGTAGCTCCAAGAGGGGGTCTCCACCTGTTGGGCCTTCAGTGTGGCCTTGAGCTCTTCAGCGTCCACACCCTGCGCGCTCAGCCGGTCAACTAGCTCGTCATATTCATCGCTCAGTGTCGTCATGGTTGCTCCCTTCCCTGGAATGGCAGCGAGCATCGGGCTTTGACATCTTGGCTATTCGGCTGTATCATGTCTTTACTCTCAGGGTTCGTTCTGCCGGCCCCCTCCAGGAGGTCACGCAATGGGAAGTCTGTACAAACTGCCGCTCGTGCTGGATCCACAACCGGAGGGTGGGTACACCGTTACCTGTCCCCTGGTACCAGAGCTCATCACTGAAGGAGACACAGTACAGGAAGCTCTAGGTAACGTCCCTGATGCACTCGCTGCTGTTCTGGAAGCCTATGAGGATTTGAATCGCCCTGTACCTCCAGTCCTCAGGCAAGCCCTGACCGATGCGCCCCTCTGGCTGGAAACTGTGGTGCCCGTGCCATGAGGTATCGCGAAGTCGCCAGCAAACGGCGGGCCTCGGGCTGGGCGGGAATTCCTCCAAACAAGCCCGGCTTCATATCATTCGAGGGTCAAGCGACCTCTGTTACCCTGCTTCTCTCTGCCCAGCCAATAGTCCGGCTTGCGTTCTATCTCGGTCTTCTCCTCTTCAGTAGCATATCGAAACAAATGCAGGTAGTCATCCACATTGATCTCCAGTATATCCACCGGCGTCACAGGTTCTCGGCACAGCCACGTTTCTCCTCCCAGGTGTTCGAATCCCTCACTTGACACCATATAGAGATAGCCCTTGCCTCCGAAGTCTGGATGGCCTTGAACATAGACGATCTTAGGCGGATTCGTGTCCTGTGCCCGCATAACCCGTGACACAGAGGCCGTTTCATCCGGGACTGCGCCGAGCGCGAAGGCCAAGGCGACATCACGATTTGATGTAGCATAGACGGCATTCTCACAGCCTGCCTGGCTTATCCAGTCGTGTCCCTGCTGTGGCCTGAGAATCTCGACCTTCACGCTACTGCCATGATACAAGTACTGCGGCGTTTCCATCAGAACCTCCCAGCATCAGTCAGCCTAATGCCCACAATCGCGCCTAACATCGCATTCACGTGATGCGTCTCCGCACCATCTCGCGATTGACCCTGCGCTTCGGGTCTCGTCCCTCCAAGACAGCGACGATCTGCATGTAGAGTTCCAGGATTGCCGAACGGACACCGCGAGGAGAGCCATCCAGCAGGGCCCTCAATAGGTGACGGCCAGCAACTGGCTGCTGTCAGGCCCAGTGCACCGCAGCGCCCCCGCTTCATTCATTGCTTGCCGGCAAGGACAATCTCAACCGGCAATCCCCCCATAGATCTGTGTGTTGCATCAAGGGTTCGATAGCCAGCATCCAGCAACGCCTCCTGGACACATATGGGACGACAATCAAGCAGCTTGGGGAACCTCCTGTGTCCCCATTCGTAAAGACTTCTCATCAAGCTCGGGCCTCCTATTCTGGAGAGCGACACCACGCAGATGCGCCCTCCCTTTCGAAGAACTGTGTGGCACTCCTGTAGGACTCTTGGGATATCTGGCGTGTCGAAGAGCTCCAACGTGAAGCTGATGAAGGTGGCGTCGAAGAATTCTGTCCCAAAAGGAAGCTTCACGGCGTCCCCACACCTCAGCTCCACTCTTTCTGAAAGCCCCGCTTCACTCAGCCTGGCTCGGGTGATGTCGCGCATCCTGGAGGAGAGATCGATTCCATAGACCCTTCCCGAGCCGCCGACTGATTGTGCCAGAGCCAGCATGGCGTGTCCCGTGCCAAATCCGATCTCAAGAACTATCTCTCCCTCCTCGACTCCGAGT
>Ga0315314_1002022_pt1 | contig 17188 bp, 16 predicted proteins | sample TDP9_MG_FD_203631 | JGI IMG/M metagenome (GOLD analysis project Ga0315314, IMG submission 203631) | Freshwater sediment microbial communities from Lake Towuti, South Sulawesi, Indonesia - TDP9 | ecosystem: Environmental > Aquatic > Freshwater > Lake > Sediment | place: Indonesia: South Sulawesi...
CGGAGACAGATCGGCGAGCTGTTTGCCCGAAGGCTCGGATCCCATTACACAGAGGATGCCGCAACGCTCACCAAGATCGCGAGGAAGGTCCTCCGCGAGGAGTTCCTCTCCGCCCAGGCCGGCATCAGCGGGGCGAACTTCGCAGTAGCCGACTCAGGCAGCATCGTGCTCTTCACCAACGAGGGGAATGGCCGCATGGTCACTACCCTGCCACCCCTCCATATCGCTCTGCTCTCCATCGAGAAGGTAATTCCCTCTCTCGCCGACCTGCCCCTATTCATTCGCCTGCTCCCCCGTTCCGCCACCGGCCAGCTCCTGACCAGCTACCTGTCGGTGATCACCGGGACGAGAAAGCCAGGCCAGGCAAGCGGGGCGAAAGAGCTTCATATCATCTTGATGGACAATGGCCGCTCCAGAATCCTGGCCGGAGAATACCGCGAGATGCTGAAGTGCATCAAGTGCGGGGCCTGCCTGAATGCCTGCCCCATCTACCGCCTGGTGGGGGGCCATGCCTACGGCGCCACCTACCCGGGCCCTATGGGAGTGGTATTCACCGCGCTGCTGGACGGGATGGAACGGGCTCACCCTCTGCTGGATGCGACCACCCTCTGCGGTGCCTGCGCCGAGGTCTGCCCGGTTAAGGTGCCACTGGTAACTCTTCTGCGACGACTGAGGGAAGAGAAGGTCAACAAAGGCCTGACACCCTGGATAGAACGAGGAGGAATGGCAGGCTTTGCCTGGGCCGTCCGATCTCCGCTCCTCTTTCATCTGGGACAGACCGCAGGGCGGATCTTCTGGCCGATGGCAAAGAAGATCGGCGGAAATACTGTCCTTGGTCGCATGCCAGACTTCGCCGCGCGGTCGTTCCGGCGGAGGATCTCATGACCCGCGATCAGATCATCGCGCTCTTCGCGGAAAATGCAACCAAGGCGGGGGCAGAAGTATGGAGGGCCAAAGATAGGGATGGGATGAATCGGGCTCTGTGGACAATCCTGGAAGGAACCGACTCGATCTTCTGTCCTGCTCTCACCGAGCTCGAAAAGGCAGTCCTAATCCCTTCCCATCGGCGCACCGAAAACTATAAGACCGCTTCCATCTGCATCGAGGAGGTCTTGGGCGCGATCGCAGAGACGGGCAGCTTGACCTGTTCCAGCCAGGGGGGAAGGGTCGTTCAGGCAGGCCTCTTACCCACCCATCATGTGGCGATGGTCAGGGCGGAGAACATCCACGAGAAGCTCAATGATTTCTTCGCCGGGTTTGGGGATTCGCCCCCTACCAACATCGCCTTCGAGACCGGCCCCAGCCGGACCGCAGATATCGAGTTGCAGATCACCCTTGGCGTCCACGGCCCGGAGCGCTTAAGCATCATTGTGCTGGAGGGGTAAGATCGGTGTCCCCGCCCCACGCTTGGGCGAGGGCTGGGATCGCTGCTTACCACGAGGGGCGAGGGCGTCGGGCTATTTGGCTGACCGGCGATCCGGCCAGCCGGGAATGGACTGGGCCAACTCTTCCTGTGAGACCTCGGTGGCCATCTGCCCCTCCATGCTGGAAGGGCGATAGCGCACATTGCCGGTCAGCCCCGAAAAGTTGTGGGAGAGGACCACCCGGAACCCGATATTGGTGTTGTAGTCCTCCGGGTCGTTCCTGTTTCGGTAGGCACATCGGGCGTTCCTGGCATCATTGTTCCAGGAGCCGCCGCGGATCACCCGATCTTCATCAGCCCATCCCCAACGGCGGCCTTTCATCCGGCGATGCTTCTCTCATCACCCTCCTTTCCTGCTCCAGCCATGCCCCCAGAAGTTTGCCAACCTCCACAAGCAAGCGGGAGACATGCTCGTACTGCCGCACCGTCAGCAGCCCCAGATCCAGGCACAGGCGTAGATGGGCCTTGAGCTTGACCAATTGAACATCCGCTTGACGCAGCAGGTTGGCGCGCTCTTCGCCCTGATGCATCCCCGCCTCGATCAACTGCTCCTGCAGGGACATGGCGCTTCGCTGCACCGCCTGGGTCAGCGCGAAGCGTTGCTCCCGAGGGAACTTGGCCGTCTGCGGCAGCAACCACAGCAAGAGATCGTGGGTACGCACAAAGATGGGGGATTGTTTCATGGCAGACCTCACAGGTGCAGATGGAATGGCTATTGCGTGGATGCGAAGGCGTGGCTATTACGGGAAACGCAGAACCTGCTCAGAGTCGCCTTCCGGAGCCCCCGGGTCTGGGCATAACGGGCATGGCCTACCCAGCCCTGCACGATGGCGGTGACCTTTTCCAGCTTGATCCTGCCCGTGGCGTAAGCCCGGCCCAACTCCTTCAACCGGCGCTGGAAGGCGATCCCCTTGGTTCGCTTCAATCGCCGCCGCTCCGGGTAAATGCGAAATCCCAGGAAGGGAATGCCGGTGCAGGTCGGATAGACCTGTGCCCGCTCCTCATGGAGCGTCAGGCGCAGTCCGGCCAGGAAGCTGACAAGCTCCTTCCGCCAGGTGTGCAAGGTGGATTTCTCCCTGGCGAAGAGCAAAAAGTCATCCACATACCGCAGATAGGCCGGGCACTTCAGCTCCCTCTTGACGAACTGATCCAGCGGATCGAGATAGACATTCGCCCAGAACTGGCTGGTCAGATTGCCGATGGGAAGTCCCCGGGGGCGGCAGGCAGCCAGCAGGTCGTCCCCCGGAAACCAGCGCATGGTGTATTCTTCCGAGAGGACACCGACCCCGCTCTCTAAGATAGAATCCACCAGCCAGAGGAGGTCGTCATCCGCGATCCAATGTGCCAGTCGGGATCTCAGGATGGCGTGGTCGATGCTGGGGAAGAACTGGCGGATGTCGCATTGCAGGACGAAGGGATAGCGGCGGGCAAATTCCTGGCACCGATCCAGGGCCCTATGGGTACCCTTGCCCACCTGGTTGGCGTAGCTGTCGGCGATGAAGCGGGCCTGAAAGATCGGCTCGATCACCCGGCACAGGGCATGGTGCACCACCCGGTCGCGAAAGGGCGCCGCGCTGATCAGGCGGCGCTTGGGCTCGTGGATGTAGAAAGAATGATAGGGACCCGGGGCGTAGGCCTTGGCCGCCAGCTCCTCTTGCAGGGCCAGCAGGTTCTCCCCTACATCTCCCTCGAAATCGGCCACCGATTCCTGGCCGCGCTTGCCCTTGCGGGCCGCGCGATAAGCGGCATAGAGGTTCTCGAAATCATAGACTCGAGGGTAAAGGTGGCGATAGGTCTTCACTCAGAGATCCAGAATCCCAGAAATCCAGAACCCAGAACTACTTGAGGGAGAGGACCACCCGGAACCCGATAAAGGGGTTGAAGACCTCCGGGACGTACCAGTATCGGTAGGCACAACGGGCGTCCCCGGCATCACTGAGCCAGGAGCCGCCGCGGCGCACCCGAGGCCCGTCAGCTTCCAGATCCTCTCTTCCATCATCCGCCTGATAAGGATACGGTTGGTAAAGGCTCTGGCACCACTCCCACACATTTCCCGCCATGTCGAGGGCACCGCATGGGGAGGCGGCTGCTGGGTATAGTCCTACCGTGGTCGTTTGGCCGATTTCGCTTTCCGAAGTATTGGCAAGTTTCGGGTCAAACGTGTTGCCCCAGGGCCACTCATTCCCGGCCTGCCCGCGGGCAGATGCTTCCCACTCTGCCTCCATCGGCAAGCGCACCTCCAGGGTCTTGCCTTCCACGCTCAGCGGTATGGGCCGACCATCTTGCCAAACAATGGCTGCGGAATGTGTCTTTTCCAGTTCCTCTCCCAACCACTTGCAATAGGCTATCGCCTCAAACCAGGTGACGCCTACCACTGGGTGGTTTCGGATATTCCACCGACTATCCTTCCAGAAGTAGGGTCGCTCCCGTTCCGCCACCGTGCGCATCTCAATCCACCGACGAACCAATTCGCGGGTGTCTTTTTCCTTGATGTAAGAAAGGTCTGGCTTGTACTTGCCCTGCCGCCAACGCCAGCCGTTACTCGTCCAGAAGCGTTCAGTTTCATAGCCCTTCGCGTCGACGAAGCAAGCATACTGGGCATTCGTCACTGGGTACCTGCCTATCCAGAAGGTTGATAGGCTCACCTCATGCAGTGGGCGTTCGTCTGGGAAAGCTTGCTTGTTGGTTTCACTACTACCGATCGAGAAGATGCCAGCCGACACCGGCACTACCACCGGTACATCCACTTGGACATCGGGCCGCGGGTCGCCCAGGCGACCCAAGAGTTGACCGGCCAGGGCCCGATTCTCTTTCACCGATAAAGCGGGGTCTGTCATAATACCAAGAAGCCGCTCTTGCGTTTCCCGCATCAAAGCGGGATCGAGGTAAGGGTCGCGTACCTCTGCCAGGCAGGTGGCCACCAGCAGCGCGCCTTCTTCCTTCTGGTCGGCTAACGCGCGGCGCAGGAATTCGCCACGGCGAACACTATCAGGCGTGGCCGCGACCATCAAGCGCAGAGTCTCCCACCAATCTCGATTGGAGACCAATTCCAGGCTTGTCTTGATCCCCTCAGTCTCCAAACTGACCAAGTACCCTGCCGCCAGGTATTCTTGAAATGTGCGGTGATGAGTAAAACGGTATTGACCATCGGCCCCTTCTTCTAAAATATTGCAGCGCTCTTTGGACCAATCCAGGAAGACCTCCAGCCGTCGCTGCACCTCCTTCGGTTCGCCGGGCAATTGCCTAAGGTGAGCGATCTGTTTGGCCCAAGCGGATTTAGGTGCCTCCGCCAGACCTGCCTGGAGCAACCAGAAGGCAGCTGGCTGCAGGAGACGACGTCGCTCATCCAAGGTTGCTGGCACCTCCGGCGGGGTAAGATCCTGATGAGCCTTCCGCCCTTCTTCACCCGGGCGAGATCGCTCCCACTTGTCCAAGAGAAGGCGGGTACAATCGTGATAGAGTTCCACCCGACTCTCTGGCAGTTGAGCGCGATGGTGGAGCATAGCCACCAAGGTTAGGAGGAGGGGGTATCGGTTAGATCGCGCACCTGAGGCTTGTCCTCAATAACATTCAGGAGGGTGCGGGTCCTTTCCTCTGCCTCTTTCTCTCCCTCTGGGGTCAAGACACCATCACGACGCAGCACCTCGCGGTACCAGCGAGCAATGAAATCTGCGACCTGCTCTGAATCCAGGGGGTCAATCGTTACTTCCTGGAACTGGCGGAGGGTCGCCTGTCCACGATAGGCCTCCGGTCGGCAAGTCAGCACATAGCGGTTAGCACGCGCCCTGTCTTGGGACGAGAAATCCCGGACAAAGGCCTCCACCACCTCTACCAGGCCAGGCCGCACCTCCTGCTTGACCTCGTCGAGCCCATCCAGGAGGATCAGGCACCCTCCCTGCTGCAGACGCTCCCGAAAGAACCCTGCATCCAAGCCATAATGACTGAAGTTGTGTTCCAAGAATTTCAAAAGGGCTTGTGACTGGAGGGCTATCGTCTTCTCCTCAGGCTTGAGGGATTGCCAGTAAACACTAAACTCGCGGAGGGAGAAGTAAACCGGTACGGGCAAGGGATCCAGAGTGATCCTGAGGAACTTCCGAACTAAGCCCGGATCTCCCTGACACCACGCATCGGCCAGAACTGCAGCGGTGTACCGCAGAAAGGTAGACTTGCCCGACCCTGCCCGGCCAACCACCGACAGTTGATGTGACCGAGTCAACCATTCGGTGAGCTCGGGGGCCTTGTCCTTAACACGCTCGGGGGCAAGGATGCTTTCACGGCCCTGTTGTTTACTTTGCTTGCTCGGAATCCTCTCCCGCGCACGCAGGGGGATGTAGACCTCCCGGAGGCGCACATCGGCATGAGAGATGCCGCTTTCGTCCAAGGATTTCAGATCAAGATAGCAATAGGCCTCGCTGATGGAATGGAGCAGGTATTCTCTTAGTCTTTCATCTCGTTGATGGACCTGAATGGGTTTTTCAATACCCTGCTTGGCCCAAACCTTAACTTTCTCCTTGATGGCCTCAAATATGCCTCCCAGTGCAGCCCTGAATAGGAATAATAATAGGAGAACCACTACGACAACAAGCAAGGCTACAACCAGACCGTATGTTTTCATCGTGCGGAAAATCCAGCTCAACCAAGCTTGAATTTCTGTCACCTCATTGGGCGGAGGGGTCGGCGCTGCCAAGGCTGACTTGACATCGGGCATCTCTTTCAACGCAGCAATTATAGTGACGATCGTAACTTTTCCCTGGAGCATCGCCCTCATTACTGACTCCTCCTTTCTTTCGATTCTATCTCCTTCGCTCGAAAGCCGGCTGTCGTCATCTGCTCACTTCCTCTATGCCCGGGTTTAATGTCCAATCGGGATTCAGGTTGGGAAGCATTGAGAATTGGGGTCAGGCTTGACTTATTGAATTTTGCTTCCGCCCGAGCAGCTTTCGGACGGCTGCTGCCAGCTGTTTGTCCTTCCCCATCTTCGCCGCGATCCTCTTGGCTCCCCAACTCAAGGCAGACAAATCGCGATTTACCCTTTTGCTCAGTTCTGACAGACTAAGGCCGGGGGTCTCCCGCACGATTAACGCCGCTACGGCCCGCGCCTCGGCCACTCTTCGCCCCTTTCCCAATGCCGCCATATCTCCTGCCGTCAGCTTGTAATGTGCGGCGACTGCCGCCAGAACATCCTCGATGGAGGTTTTTGCCATCAAGGGCTCGCCGGACTTTCGCAAGGCCTCTTCGGCAAACGAGTCATCCCCCAGGATGCGTCCTTCGATATTTCCCTGCCGGAACTCAGGTCTTATTGCATCATAGGCCGCCTCGTGAAGGAACTGCCGGTATCGTCTACGCGCCAGACCCTCTTTCTCAGAGAATAGAGACAGTGCCCAGTCAGTGGTCAGCCAGGGGATTGACTCTTTTCCCAGGTAGGCGCGGTGGCTGGTCCAGCGGTATTCTTCAGGTGTCGCAGCCACTTTCGCCCGCACAGGATTGAGGTGGATGTAGCGAATCAACTCCAGCAGGTAGCTGTCCGCATCGATCAGCACCGCTCTGTATCGCCCCTGGAAGAGATGTCCCGTCCTGTTATGACGCCAGTTCATGGATCGAGTGTAGCGGAGGCTCAAGTTCTGCATGATGCGCGAGAGAGCAATGTCGCCAACCTGAAGAGCAAGGTGAATGTGGTTATTCATGAGAGAGAAGGCGTGAATCCGGTGGCCGAATCGCTCGACTCCTTCTCGAAGCAGGAGGAAAAGGCGAGACCGATCCTTGTCGTCAACGAAGATTGGCTGGCCGGCATTACCACGCAGAATCACATGGTATACCGCGCCTGGATAATGGATGCGGGGTTTTCGCGCCATAGGGTAATCTCATATGACATAAAGGATGCAATTTGTCAAGTTGCCAAGCCTGACCCCAGCTCGACAAAGCGATGGGGGAGGCGCTGGCTATTCTGTGCGTTGAAGGTACATCTTCTGGAGCTGGCGTAGACGATCCTGGGAATAGAAAACGCAGTCCGTCTTTACGGCGTCGCCCATGCTGATGTCCCTCGCCAGATCCTTGCAAGTTGGCGCTCCGCACAGCCCACAATTGAGGCCGGGGAGAGTCCTAAGGATGGCCTCGGACTGCTGGATCATCCGGACTCGTTCCCTGAGGTCTCCCGTCGATTCCTTGACCGGCCGGGGCCGGATGGGGCCTTTAAGGGAGAAATCTTCGTTGGGGTAGCGCCGTTCGACCTCGGCCTCGGTCTCCGGGTCCGTCTCCGGAAGCTCACTGATCAGGGAGTGGAACTTGCTCAGGGAGACATAGACATTGGCCACCGTCAGGTTTCCACCCATGCACCCGGTCCAGCAGCTGTTTGCTTCAAGGAACTCCACATTCTGCAGCTTGCCCTTCTCGATGTCATCGAACACCTGGATGATATTGGAAAGCCCAGTGACATGCAGATAGCGGTGTCGGGAGAGAACGCGGCCCAGTCCCTCACTCACGGACCCCTGAAGAAAGGCGGAGTTGCGGATGATATTCTTGCCAAGAGGTCTCTCCGCCTCGTCCCTGCGGAGGCTGGCAGAGGCCGCGATGGCATTGTAGATCTCGGAAATCCCGAGAGCACCGTCGAGATTGCTCTCCGCCCCTTCGGCCGGTTGGAGGATGGAGATGGTCTTGGCCTGACAGGGCGTGATGTAGATGGCGGCAATTTCATCACGGGAGAGACCGAGCTGTTCCGAGTACCTGCGTTTTGCCTCCCGGGCGGCAATTTCGCGGGGGAGTTCAACTCGAAGGAGCTGATCCACCATCCGGGGATAGGATACCTGAACCAGCCGCACCACCACCGGGCAGGAGATCGAAATCAAGGGAAACAGTCCCTTCCAATCTTCCACATGGCGGTAAATCGCCCGGCCCACCAGGCTGATGTCCACCGCGTAGTCCCAGACCGCGTCAAACCCGAGCGCAAGCAGCCCTTCGACGATGTGGCCGGGTGTGATTCCGGCAGGAAACTGGCCGAACAAGACCGGAGAGGGCACTGCGACTTTGAACTTGAATCTGCCGAGGTCCTCGAAGGACCAAGTGGTGGCAGCGATGGCGCTCGAAGAGCACGCCTTGAGACACGACCCGCAGTCGATGCAGTGATCGGGCTCAAAACGGGCTTTGCCATCTTTCACCCGGATGGCGTGGGTCGGACAGATCCGCATGCAGGACAGACACCCCCTGCATCGCTCCTGATTAATTTTGAAGCCGTGCGTGAGTTGATTCATTGGAGTCCAGCCGTATGACAGAGAAGACCCTGGTTCCCTTTCCCACCTCGGATTCCAGGGTGAAGGCATCCGAGTTCTTTTTGATGTTGGGAAGCCCCATCCCGAACCCGAACCCCATCTCGCGCATCTCGTCGGACGCGGTCGAGTAGCCCTCCTGCATGGCCAGTTCGATGTCGGGAATCCCCGGGCCCTGGTCTGCCACTTCGATGGAGATATCCTCATCGGTGAGGATGAATGTCACCGTGGCCTTGCCCGCGTACATCACGACATTCATCTCCGCCTCGAAGGTGACCACTCCGGCGCGGCGTATAATTCCCGGGTCGATGCCGATGTCTTTGAGGATCGCCTTGACTTCGGCAGAAGTCTCCCCCGCCTTGTCGAAGTCCCGCCCCCGCACCTCGAAAGTCCTCTTCAAGAGCTCTTCCGACATCTTAGGTCACGCCCTTGAGGCCATGATTTCGCAGGATTCCGCAGGCGTCGAACATGCCCAGCGCGGTGGCAATCAGGACGATCTTCTTTTCCCGGGCCAGCTCGATCGTCTTCTCGCCGGGACGCTTGCCCCGCACATACAGAATGGCCGAGATATCGGCCACATCAGCGGTCCGCACCGACTGGACGTTCGTCAGACCTGTGATCAACAGTGCCCCCGGGTGGGGAGAGGCAAGAACCTCGCTCATCCCGTCGGAAGCTGCTGCCGTCTTCACTTCCATGCTCAGGTCGTCCGCGCCGGTAAGAACCGTGCCCTGGAGAAGGTCCCGGATTTCCCTCAACCTCATGCTTGTAGCTCCATGCCTCTTGCTCTCCCCTCCGCTGAGAACGGGGGGATCAACTCGTTTTCCTCATTTGCACAGGGTCTCATGGATGGACTTCGCGGCCTTTCTCCCCGCCCCCATGGCACTGATAACGGTTGCCGCGCCCGTGACCACATCCCCGCCGGCCCAGATTCCCTCACGGGAGGTCTTGCCAGTTGCCTCGTCGGCTTCAATGTTCCCCTTCTTGCCGATGTCCAGACCGGGAGTCGTCATGGGAATGAGGGGGTTAGGGCTGTTCCCGATGGCGCAGACCGCAGCGTCCACCTTCATTCTGAACTCGGAGCCTTTGATGGGCACGGGCCGACGGCGTCCGGACTCATCCGGCTCGCCGAGCTCCATCCTCAGGCACTCCATCTCGGTGAGCCACCCCTGCTCGTCACCAATGAGCCGGATGGGGAGTGTGAGGTAATCGAAGATCACTCCCTCCTCCTCGGCGTTTTCAATCTCCTCGATCCTGGCCGGCATCTCGCTCCGGCTGCGGCGGTATACGATGTGGACCTCATCGGCGCCCAGCCGTAATGCAGTGCGGGCCGAGTCCATGGCCACATTCCCGCCGCCGAAGACCGCCACATGTGAGGCGCGCTTAAGCGGCGTGTTGTAGGCAGGAAAACGGAACCCCTTCATCAAATTGCAGCGCGTGAGATACTCGTTGGCCGAGTAGACTCCGTTCAGGTTCTCGCCCGGGATCTCCATGAACCAAGGAAGTCCCGCCCCGGCGCCGATGAAGATGGCGTCGAATTCTTCGAGGAGGTTGTCGACGGTTCTGGTCTTTCCCACGATGAAGTCGAGGTAGAGCTTTACCCCCAGGCTCCTCACATACTCCACCTCGCGCTTGACGATGGCCTTGGGAAGGCGGAATTCCGGGATGCCGTAGGTGAGCACACCTCCCGCTTCGTGCAAGGCCTCAAACATCGCCACCTCATAGCCGAGCAGGGCGAGATCGCTGGCCACCGTGATGCCGGCAGGCCCCGAGCCCACCACGGCCACCCTCTTCTTTTTCGGGGGAGCGATGTCAGGCTTCTCGATGGCGCCGCTCGCAGCCTCCCAGTCGGCAAGAAAGCGCTCCAGCCGCCCGATGGCCACAGGCTCGTTCTTCTTCCCGAGGATGCAGACCTTCTCGCACTGGTCCTCCTGCGGACAGACGCGACCGCATACGGCAGGGAGAGCGTTTTTCTCCTTGAGCTTTCTTATCCCCCCACTGAAGTCGCCGTCGGCGACATACTGAATGAACCGGGGGATGTCGATGCCCACCGGGCAGCCGTCGATACAGAGCGGTTTCTTGCAGGAGAGGCAGCGGGATGCCTCTTCGCGGGCCAGTTCCGGAGTGTAACCGAGGGCCACCTCTTCGAAGTTCTTGATCCTCTCGAAAGGCTCCTGTTTCGGCATGGGCCGCTTTTTGGGATCAATGCTTTTAGACAACTAACTCTCCCCTCCCCGCTTCAGAAATGAGAAGCACATCCGCTCTTGCGCAGCGGATGCACCTCTTCCGGATTATAGGTCTCCCGCCTCTTGAGGAATTCCTCCCAGTCCACCTCGTGGCCGTCGAAGTCGGGGCCGTCGACGCAGGCAAACTTCGTCTTTCCCGCGACTGTCAGGCGGCAGACCCCGCACATTCCCGTGCCGTCGATCATGATCGGATTCATGTTGACGATCGTTTTGATCCCGAGTCCCCGGGTCACCTCCGAGGTCTTCATCATCTGGAAGGTGCATCCGTTGACGATGATCCGGTCCGGCTTGATCTTCTCCAGGGTGAGGATTTCCGGCAGACGGGTAAGGTGGCCCTTGTAGCCCGCCGAGCCGTCACGAGTCACCTCCATGACGCGGGCGGAGACCTTGGCAAATTTCTCCCGCCAGTAGAGAAGGTATTGGCTTCTTGCTTCCAGGAGGGTGTAGACCGTATTGCCCGCTTCGTGCAGGGCGCGGGCAATGGGGTAAATGCTCCCGATCCCGTAGCACCCGCCGATACAGAGAACGGTGCCGAAATTCGCGATTTCGGTCTCCTTACCGAGGGGTCCGGCGTAGGTGGGGATCATATCGCCCGGCTTCAGCCTTGCCAGCTTGGCCGTGGAGGCCCCAACCTGAAGAAATATGGAAGTCACCGTCTCTCCCTCTGGATCCCAGTCGGCCACCGAGAGGGGCATTCTCTCCCCGGCCTCATCGGGCCTCAAGATCACGAAGTTTCCCGGACGCACCAACTTCACCACCTCCGGCGCGTGCACCGTTAGCTCATGCAGGTTTGGAACCATCATCCGGCGTTCGATGATCCGATACATGCTCATTCCTTACGGTTCAGCGTTCGGTTTCCCGGACGGCGGTCTTATTGCACTTGGAGCTCGCGGCTTTCCCTCGCGGGCGACCGTTACCCTCACTGAGTTTCCTCCCAGCCGATAAAGCTGCTCCAGGTTTTTACGGTGAGGGATGCCCCCGTAGGCAAACGGGCGATTGACATAGACCGCGCCCATAGCGCAGTCTGCATCCGCCTTAGCTGGGCCCGAGACTTCCAGCCCGTTCAGGCAAATCTTCACCTCATCCCCGCTCTCGAGGCCAAGCTTTTCCATGTCTTCAGGATGGAACCTGAATCCCCCCTCCTCCAGCTTGAGCTCGGAAAGCCCCTCCACCACAAAGCTCAAATCGATTCCCCGATGGCGGAATGCCCCGGGTTCGACGATCAGCCTATACCCGCCCCTTCCAGATAAAGCGACCCGGGGTTCGTCCCAGGGGATGTCCGATCTGAGATCGAGTCTTCTCGGCCGCCGATCGGGAGCTGCGGGAAATCCCGTCACTCTCTCGCCAATCTCCTTGAGGATCTCCCTTGCCTCCCTGTATTGGAAACCAGGACAGGATAGCTTCTCTGCGAGCGCGCCGAAAATGAACCAGTCGGGACGGGCAAACCCCGTGATGGCGCCGTCCGGGAGGTCTTCGATCTTGAGCATCTCCTGGACCCGGCCCTCGATGTTGGTCAGGGTTCCCTCAGCCTCGGCAAAGCTTGCTGCGGGAAGGAAGGCATCCACCTCGAAGGGCGCGTGATAGATGTCTTGGGCAACGATGTATTCGCAGTCCGGCCGTTCAAAGAAAGGAGCTTCTCCCACCAGATAGAGGACTCTGGGCTTTGCCCGACCCTGCAGGATATCGCTCAGCGACAGGCCATTTCCTTCTGCTCTTTCGAGACCGGGGAGGAATTCTCCGAAGACGCCGACCTCGAGGGCTCCACGGGTGTTGGCCCCTTGGCAGAGAGGCAGAAATGTCGTTCTCTCCCGTTGGGAAAGCCGGAGCAGAGCCTTGCCGAGCTCACAGCCTGAATCGGCAGCGAAAGCCGCCGGTCCCACGATGACGGCAAGATCTCTGCCCCAGTCCAGGGCTGTGGCGGCCTTCTCCAGTGCCTCTCCGTCGATGCCGATCTTCCTGGCAGCGGCCTGGGAGGCCCCTTTTGCGCTGCCGGCCAGGAGATGCTCCGCCAAGATCTGGAGCACTGCTCCCTCCTTTCCCGGAGAGGGCCGCAGCCAGTGTCCGGTATACCGCGCCAGGTTGGAGTCACGGGAGTCAATGGTGACCAGCGTCGCCCCTTCCCTCAAAGCCCGCCGGACTTCGACTCCAGCCACGGAAAAGGAAAATCGCGAATCAAGCCCAACGGCGATGATCGAATCGGAATGAGCGATGCCCTTGATCGAGATGGGCAGGGAGAAGAGTTCTGCCCACATTCCTATTCCCCCGGGAAGGGCCCAGCGCGCTGTGGAATCGATGCCATTCGACTTCAAGCAGGAGCGCACGAACTTTTGGGCGGCATAGAGGCTTTCGTTGCTAAGGTCGGGAGAGACGACCATGAGGAAGTCGTTGGGCTCGAGATCTTTGAGCCGGGAAGAGACCTCGGCCAGCGCTTCCGGCCAGTTTACCTCCCGGAAGTACTTGCCTCGCTTGAGCATAGGTTTCTTGGCCCGTTCGTGATGGTGCGTAGTTTCAGGAAGGCAGAACCTCCCGCGGACACAAAGTTGTCCGTCGTTGATCTCGCGGTCGAGGCTTCCATGGACTTTCGATAGCCGCCCGTCTTTGAGGAGGAGGTCAATCTGGCAGCCCAGGGCGCAGAACGGACAGGTGGAGACCTTGACCCCGTCGGGCTCGCCATCCCACTTGGCGGCCTTCTCGGCAAGGGTGCCGGTAGGGCACACCGAGACGCAGGCCCCGCAGAATTCGCACCCCGCTTCCACATGAGTCCGGCCGAACGCTGGCCCGATCTGGGTATTCGGCCCCCTGTACTTGAAGGCGAGCACGGAGGTTCCGCGCACCTCCTGGCACATCCTCACGCAGCGGCCACAGAGGATACAGACATTGTAGTCTCTGTCGAAGAAGGGGTCGTCATGCTCGGCCTCATACCCCCGGTAATAGACCGGATAGTGGATCTCGGTGACCCCAAGCTTCTCCACCACGGTCTGAAGCTCACATTGATTGTCGTTGGGGCAGAAACGACACCCCGTGCTCACGCCGGATTTGCGGATGGTGTACATGTTTTTCCGGCACTCTTCCTTCTCGTCGCAGATCAGACAGCTTAACGGATGCTCGCTCAAGATGAGCTCCAGGATCTCCCTTCTCATGTCGCGTAGCGCCGTGGTATCGGTGAGAACCTTCATTCCCTCGGCCACGCCGGTGCTGCAGGCCAGGGGATAGCCGCGCATCCCCTCGATCTCCACCATGCAGAGCCGGCATCCTCCAAAAGGAGAGAGATCCTTGTGAGCACACAGCGAGGGGATGTAAACATTATTCAGTTGCGCTGCCCTGAGAACGGATACGCCTTCCGGACTGGAAACCTCGCGGTGGTCAATCTCGATCCTAATCGTCCGCGCTTCCTTGGAACAAACGGGTTTCGGACTCACGGTTATCCTTTCGATTCAATGACGATAGCATCGCCCGCTATGGCATCGAAACGGCAGATCTCATAACACGAACGACATTTGATGCACTTGCTCTCGTCGAGGTTGTGCGCCTCCGACCTCGGCCCTGAGATGGCCGCGGTGGGACAGACCTGCACACACCTCTGGCAGCCTGTGCATTTCTCTCTAATAATCCGATAGACCACGAGGTCCCGGCAGACCGCGGCCGGGCAGCGTTTGTCGATGATGTGCGCCAGGAATTCGTCGCGGAAATACTTGAGGGAGGTCAGCACCGGGTTGGGGGCGGTCTGTCCCAGCCCGCAGAGGCTCCCCCCCTTGATAACGCGGGCAAGCTGTTCGAGTCTGGCTAGGTCTGAGATCTCGCCTTTTCCCCGGGAGATTTTTTCCAGAATGTTGACGAGGTGGCGCGTCCCGACCCGGCAAGGAACGCACTTGCCGCACGACTCAGCCTGGGTGAAGTTCAGAAAATACTTGGCCGTATCGACGATACAGGTATTCTTGTCGAGCACGATGAGTCCGCCGGAGCCCATGATGGATCCAGCAGCAGCCAGGGCTTCGTAGTCGATGGGCGAATCGAGGAATTCTTCACCCAGGCAGCCGCCCGAAGGGCCGCCCGTCTGGACCGCCTTGAAGTCCTTGAGCAGGCCGCCTCCCACATCATAGATGACCTGGCGTAGGGTCATTCCCAACGGCACCTCGATGAGTCCTGTGCGTCTTACTTTCCCGACCAGACTGAATGTCTTGGTCCCCTTAGAAGTCTCGGTGCCGTACCGGGAGAACCATTCGGGGCCGTTCCTGATGATGTTAGGAAGGGTGCCGAGGGTTTCCACGTTGTTGATGATGGTGGGTTTACCCCAGAGGCCCTCAACGGCGGGAAAAGGAGGCCGTGTCCGGGGCATCCCTCTTTTTCCCTCGATGCTGGCCATGAGGGCGGTCTCCTCGCCGCAGACGAAGGCGCCCGCCCCCTCCTTGATCTTGATGTCGAAGCTAAAATCGCTCCCCAGGATCTGCTCGCCTAATAGCCCTAACTCCCGCAACCGGGCGATGGCGGATTTGAGCCGCTCGATGGCCAGGGGATACTCGGCCCGGATATAGATATAGCCCTCGCTGGCACCGATGGCGTAGGCGGCAATGAGCATGCCTTCGAGCACCGCATGAGGATCACCTTCGATGAGCGAGCGGTTCATAAACGCTCCCGGATCTCCCTCATCCGCGTTGCAGATCAGATACCGCTTATCGCTTTCTGTCTCGCGGCAGATGAGCCATTTTCGCCAGGTGGGAAAGCCCGCCCCGCCCCTGCCCCGCAGCCCGGCGTTCTTGACCATCTCCAAAACTTCGCTCCAGGGCAGAGAAAGACATTTCTCGAAACCCCTGTATCCATCCCGGGCGAGGTAATGATCAACATTTTCCGGATCGATGATCCCGCAGTTGCGAAGCACAACGCGCATCTGGCACGCAAGCATAGGATGGTCGAAGAATTTGGGCATACCTTTGAATCCATCCTCACCGAAATGGCCCACCAGGCGGCGTCGGGGCACCTCTCCCTTTTCGAAGAATGAATCGAGGAGTTCCCTGGCCAGATCGGGATTGATGTTGGAGTAGGAGATGCGGGGCTTGCCGGGCATCTTGATGTCCACGAGGGGTTCGAGGTAGCAGGGTCCGATGCATCCCACCCTGACGATGTCTGCGCGGTATTTCTTTGTTGCCAGGTGGCTCTCGATAGCCTCGATGACCTCCGCGGCACCGGCGGCCAGGCCGCAGGACGCGGCCCCCACGAAGATCAAAGGTGACTTGTTGTTCTGAAGCTCGCTCCACGCCCTGGCTGCGCGATCCCTTCGTCCTTCAAGCGTTTTCGTTTCTCTCTCGCTCATCCAGTATCTCCTGCATTTTCAGGACCGATGTTTGGCCGTAGATCCTGTCATCGATTGCCACCACCGGCGCTAAGGCGCAACACCCGAGACACGCCACCCGTTCGAGTTGGTATTCTCCGTCATCCGTGATTCCCCCCGGTTGAATGTCGAGGCGGCGTTTGACCACCTCCAGAATTTGTTCTCCTCCCTTCACATGGCAGGCCGTGCCGAGGCAGACCTTGATGGGATGCTTTCCCGGCTTGGTAAAGCGGAACTGGGCGAAAAAGGTGGCGACCCCGTAGATATCATTCTCGGAGATCCTCAGCCAGCGGGAGATCAGGCGGATGGTTTCCGGGGAGAGATATCCGTAGGCGGCCTGGACCCTCTGTAGCACGGGGATGAGATCCGCCAGTTCCCCTTTGAACTCCTTGACAATCGCGGCGAGTGGATCAATCGGCATCCTGGAAGCCCTTTCATCCTCGGAATTAATGACGACCGAAGGCCCATGCCCTGCCGTTTCCGTCCCGGGCCCTATTTCAGGCCGAGCTCTGCGAGTTTCCTGGCAAAAGCCCAGGCGTCCACGTCGGAGGTGAAAAGCCCGATTCCTGCTTTCGTAGCGAGCTCCACCACATCATCGGCCGGTTTCCTACCTTTGACAAACACGATCATCGCCACATCCACAAGGTTAGCGGCGGCGATCAGGCTTTTGTGCGTCTGGAGGGTGATGAGGAGACTGTTGGCCTTTGCCCCGGTGATGATGTCCGAGACCATGTCGGAAATGTAGACGCCTTCGACCTCTTTGTCTTTGAACTGGTTGATCGCTTTGAGCCCTGTTTTTTCCATGAGTTTGGAGACTTCCATTTCATCCCTCCTCTTCAACCCTTGGCGCGGGGTCGGCCTACCTGTGAGGTATCCCGGTACATGTCTGTCAAGCCAACATCGGCGATGACAATCCCCCTGCACTTGTCGATGCTGT
>Ga0315314_1002023_pt1 | contig 17185 bp, 16 predicted proteins | sample TDP9_MG_FD_203631 | JGI IMG/M metagenome (GOLD analysis project Ga0315314, IMG submission 203631) | Freshwater sediment microbial communities from Lake Towuti, South Sulawesi, Indonesia - TDP9 | ecosystem: Environmental > Aquatic > Freshwater > Lake > Sediment | place: Indonesia: South Sulawesi...
AACTATGTTGCTCATCCCACGCCTCTTCCTTTCTATTAAATCTCTCGCTTCAAGCCTATCGAGGACAAGGCTGATCTTGCTCTTAGGAAAACCACTTTTTTCTACTAACCTTCCTTGAAAGATGACCCCATTCTCATCCATGATTAATTGATAGACCTTGCGCTCATCTTCATCAGTCAACTCCTCTAGCACCTTTCTCCAATTTTCCATAGCAACGATAGGTCTGACTTCTCCTTGAGTTATATGAGTGTTCGTTGGCACTGAAATCACTTGATATGGTAATAGCAGATAAAGTAGGCTTGCTCCCAGTACAAAACAAGAAACTCCGATTATGGCTACATCGGTTATAAAATAAATGTTAGGAATCTGCCTAATTTCTATAGATTCTCCTTGTATGATTATCTGGATAGTAACAGGGAGCATTAATTTTATGAAGAGAGTAAAGGCTGATGCTACCAAACCTATCGTAGCAAGGATAGTTTTGTTCTCTAGTCTTTTCAAAGCTCAATTCTTTATCTTAATCGGAAATATAAAAAGGGAATCTTACTCGTCAAAAGTCTTTACGGATACTACTTCGCCCGTGTCAAGGTTTACCTCAACGTTGATGCCTGTAGCATCGGGAAACTGAATAGTAACAATAGCACCGATTAAGTCAAGCCTATCAATTCTTAAAATAGATTCCCCCATAGAAACATTAGAAACCGAAACCTCGTACTTTGCATAGAATTTAAGGATATAATCCTTACCTTCAATAAGTTGCTCAACCTGTGGATCACTTAAGGCGATAGTTTGAGCATTAGCCTTTTGTTCCTCAGTAAGAGTGCCTTCTATAATGACTATATCAGGATATAACTTATAGAAATAGGTTACATTACCATTTGCAGGGACTTCATAAATGATATTTCCCCCTTGCGCACCTGATCCAACCACATACACGTAGATTGCACCAAGGCTTAATCCGAGTGATATTAACACTGCCGATAGTAGTATCCTTCCCTTCATGGTTTCGAGCATTTTTACATCACCTTAACATGAATTATTAAAACAGCCTTTAACCATTTTTTTCTAGAATTTAGAAATCAGTTTCGAACTGGTTTTGAAGAGAGTTTGTAGTAAGAGATTAACCTTTTGCTCTTTTCAACTTATTCAATAAACCACCTATTTCTATCAACTCAAGGATGAATTCTGGCAAAGGCTGGGCTTGTGTAGATTTATTATTGGTTAAATTTATGATTTTGCCACTTTTCAAATCCAACATCAATTCATCTCCATTTTTAACCAAATCCCATAAATTCTCACACTCAAGAACTGGAAGACCAATATTAATGGCATTTCTGTAGAATATTCTTGCAAAGGATTTTGCTACTATAGCTTTTGTGCCAGAGTACTTTAATGATATAGGCGCTTGTTCTCTGCTTGAGCCACAGCCAAAGTTCTTTCCTGCAACTATTATGGCATCTTTACTCTTCTCAATAAAAGACGGGTCTATGCCTTCCATGGCATGCTTTGCCAATTCTTTTGGATCAGTTAAAACGAGATATTTTCCTGGTATGATAAAATCGGTATTTATATCATCTCCATACTTTATGACTTTTCCTGATATTTTCAATTCAATCACCTTTGTAGGAAGTTGGGTCTGTAATGCAACCTTTTATGGCTGAGACTGCAGCAGTGGCAGGAGAGGCCAGATAAACCTTTGACTTCATGCTACCCATTCTACCTATGAAGTTCCTATTTGTAGTGCTCAAGCAAACCTCTCCAGATGCAAGAACTCCAAGATGCCCTCCATAGCAAGCACCACAAGTAGGATTCGCCACAGTTGCTCCAGAGAGAAGAAAAGTTTCGACAAGGCCTTCTTTCAAAGCATCTAAAAATACATCTTGTGATGCAGGGATTATTATGAGCCTAGTTCTATCGCTAACTTTCTTCCCCTTTAATATCTCAGCAACCAAACGCAAGTCCTCCATTCTTCCATTTGTGCATGAGCCTATGAAGACTTGATCTAACTCTACCCCTTCTACCTCAGCCACAGGCTTTACATTATCTACAGCGTCAGGACAAGATACTAAAGGAGGCAAATCGTCAATGGATAAATCTAAGGATCGCTCATATTCAGCATCTTTATCGCTCTTTGCAATGAAAAATGGACCATTCACTCTGCCTCTTAAGTATTCTAAAGTCTTCTCATCAGCCTCGACTATGCCTGCTTTTGCACCTACTTCTATAGCCATGTTACATATAGTCATCCTACCTGCTATGCTCATATCCCTTATAGTAGAGCCTTTGAACTCAAGTCCTCTATAATTTGCACCACTAACTCCTAAAATCTTTGCAAAATTCAAGAATAAATCCTTAGGCGTTACAAACTTTCTAAAGTTACCATTCACTTTTATCTCTATAACTTTTGGTACTTTAAACCATAATCTTCCAGTCATGAATACTGCAGTCATCTCTGTGGAGCCTATGCCTGTAGAAAATGCTCCTACAGCACCATAAGTGCATGTATGAGAGTCAGCCCCTACAACAACATCCCCTGGCTTTACGTGACCTTTCTCTATCATTATTTGATGAGAGACTCCTCCTCTGCCAACATCGTAAAAATACTTTATCTTCTGCTCTCTTGCAAATTCTCTCATTATCTTATGCAACTCAGCAGCCTCTACACTTGCAGCAGGGATTGTATGGTCCAAGACCATGACTATTCTATCTCTATCCCAAACTTCTTTCGCCCCTACTTCATGAAAGTATTTTATTGTAAGATGCCCAGTTATCTCATTGACCATTGCACAGTCTATATTGGCTTCAATTATCTCCCCTGGGAATACTTGTTCTCTATCAGATGCTCTACTCAGTATCTTCTCTATGATATTTGCCATAGATTGGAATCACCAAAATTCTTGGCTTAATAAAAATAACGCTCTCGGCTCTAGTAAACTTTTCTTGTGATCTATATAGTAAGGCTTTTGGCTTGCTTCCTTTTTATCAGTATTTTGTTGATGCCATTTATCATGGCTTCTACACTTGTTATCACTATATCCTCGCCAGTTGCCCTTGCAGATGCAACATTTCCATTCTTATCCTCGACCTTTATTATTACTTCAGCAAGAGCATCTGAGCCTCCTGTAATAGCCTCTAATCTATACTCTTTCAGCCTTATATTAGCCAAGCTATCTGTGACCTTCTGAATGGCTTTTACTGCTGAATCTACGGGTCCTACCCCGGTTTCAGCCGCTATATACTCTTTCCCGTCTAGAATTAGCTTTACAGACGCTGTAGGGACTACTTTGACCCCTGTCATGACTGCAAGATCTACTAGGTTGATGACCTTCTCCTCCTCTGAAGTCTTTCTCATCACAGATCTAGCTATTGCAGATAAATCTGTATCAGTAATCGTCTTCCCTTTATCGCCCAACTCCTTTACCTTCTCGACTATCTCTTTGAGTTGATCTTCGGTTGGTTGCCAGCCCATCTCCCTTAATTCTGCCAATATGCCATGAGCTCCTGCATGCTTACCAGCTTGAATCCATCTCTTTCTTCCCACCATCTCTGGTTCTATAGGTTCATAAGTCAAGGGCATAGACAGCACGCCATGAGTATGTATACCAGATTCATGACCAAAAGCATTATCTCCTACTATGGCTTTATTTGGCTGAACGACTACTCCAGTTAATTCCGAGACAAGTTTAGAAGTTTCATAAATCAAGCGAGTGTTTATTCTTGTCTTCTTTCCATAAATTGAATGTAGAGCCATAACAACTTCTTCTAATGCTGCATTACCTGCTCTCTCTCCTAAGCCATTAACGGTTACATGAGCCCTTACTGCACCAGCCTCTATCCCTGCCAGAGTATTAGCCACAGCCATGCCAAAATCGTTATGACAGTGCAAGCTTATAGGTAGTTTTACTGTCTTTTTTATCTCACCAACGAGTTGATAAATTCTTGCTGGAGTCATGATGCCAACTGTATCTGGTATATCTATCCTATCTGCACCAGCCTCTTCAACAGCCTTGTATACTTGCTTGAGATAATTTAGATCAGACCTAGTTGCATCTTCTGCTGAGAATTCAACCTGAACACCATGACTCTTAGCATACTCTACACCTTCTATAGCTCTTTGTAATACTTGCTCACGAGTCAGCTTAAGCTTATAATTCAGATGTATGTCAGATGTTGCAATAAATACATGAATACATCCAACTCCACAACTCAAAGCAGCATCTATATCGCTTTTGCTCACCCTTGCCAATCCACATATTTCCGCATTCAATCCTTCTTTGGTAATGAGCTTAATACCCTCTATCTCTCCTTTAGAAGTTACTGGGAAGCCCGCCTCTATCGTATCTACGCCAAGTTTATCGAGCTGACGAGCTATCTCTAGCTTCTCCTCTGGTGTGAGCGATACCCCTGGGGTCTGTTCTCCATCCCTTAAAGTTGTATCAAATATCTTGATGTAATCATCAGAACTCATTTTTCTATCCCTGCCATCTTTCTTACGAGCCTTCCGACTTCCTCTATTTTATGATCAGAAATTTCTTTCATCAAAGAGTTCAGCCTCATCCGACTCTCTTCAGGTTTACCAGTCCAATCCTTGGCAAAATCCCCATTTTGAATATCCTTCAAAATCTTCTTCATATTCTTTCTAACATGCTCATCTATGACCTTTGGACCTACTGTGAGTCCTCCATACTTTGCGGTGTCAGATACTATCTTCAGCATTCCTGTGAAGCCACTCTGATAGACTAAGTCCATGATCAACTTCATCTCATTACAAACTTCAAAATATGCCAATTCTGGCTGATAACCTTCCTTAATAAGAACCTCAAATCCCTTCTTTATCAGAGCTATGAGCCCGCCAACCAAGACTGCTTGCTCGCCGAATAGGTCGGTCTCTGTCTCCTCCTTGAACGTAGTCTCTAAAACACCTGCTCTCGTGCAACCCATGGCTTTGCTCATGGCTAGAGCTATATCTTTGCCTTTTCCTGAGTGGTCTTGAGCAACAGCTATCAAGGCTGGAATGCCAAAGCCGTTCACGTAAACATCTCTAAGACCCTTTCCAGGACCCTTAGGCGCTACCATTATAACATCAACATTAGGTGGAGGGATTATTTGCTTGAAATGAATGTTAAATCCATGAGAGAAACCTAAAACCTTTCCCTTTTTCATATAGTTAGAAATCTGTGATTTATACACATCAGGTTGCTCAAGATCAGGAATTAGCATGTGAATTATATCGCCTTTCTCTGCTGCTTCGTCTATTGTGTAAGGCTGAAAGCCATCAGCCTTTGCTTTACTCCAAGAAGCACCACCAGGTCTTAATCCCAATAAAACATCAAGACCTGAATCTCTCATATTCAAAGCTTGGGCTCGTCCTTGACTACCATAGCCTATTACTGCTATCTTCTTCCCCTTTAAGACTCCTAAGTCAGCATCAGCATCATAGTATATCTTGGCCATTTTACTCATCCTCTAATCAATGCTGTTATGCCAGTCCTAGCCATCTCCTTTATGCCAAAGGTGGCTGCAAGATTTAAGAAGGCATCTATCTTATCAGGAGTCCCTGTGATTTCTAATATCATAGAACCTGGCGTGACGTCTATTATCCTGCTTTTGAAGACGTTAGCATAGTTTATTATATCGGATCTAGCCTTTGCATCTGTTATATGAAGCTTAATAAGGGCTAATTCTCTCACTACAGTGTTCTTTGTGCTTAGCACGCTAACTTTTATTACATCTATAAGCTTGCCCAGTTGCTTGACCAATTGCTCAACAGTGGCATCATCCCCATTTATAGTTATAGTCATTCGAGCCAAGTCTTTGCGCTCTGTAGGTCCAACAGAGATGCTATCGATATTGAACCCTCTTCGCCTGAACATATTTGCCGCTCTGTAAAGTACTCCTGGCTTGTTCTCAACTATTATTGATATGATGTATCTTTTTTCTTCTTTTTCCTCCATAACCATCACTTTAATAGATTATCTCCCTAAGACTTTTTCCTGCTGGGATCATAGGAAAGACATTCTCCTCAGGAGGTATAGGGACATCTATGACTGTAGTCACATCACTCTTTAATGCCTGTTTGACAGCTTTTTTGAACTCATCAAGGGAGCCAACACGAATACCATGAGCCCCGAACGCTTCAGCCAATTTTACAAAATCAGGATGCGCTCCTAATTCAACTGCTGAATACCTTCTATTGTAAAATAATCTCTGCCATTGAGCTACCATGCCTAGCATCGAGTTGTTAAGAATAACTACTGTAACAGGTATATTCTCAGTAACAGATGTTGCAAGGGAATTTGCAGTCATTGTGAAGCTACCATCGCCAGCTATATCAAAAACTGGAACATCAGGCTTAGCGACTTTTACTCCAATGGCAGCAGGGAAGCCAAAACCCATAGTTCCAAGGCCTCCTGAGCTTATGAAGGTTCTAGGCTTATAAACCTTGAAGTATAACGAAGCCCACATCTGATTCTGGCCTACTTCTGTAGTAACTATGGTATCATTTGGTACTAATTCTCTTAGCTCTCTCAAGACTTTCTGAGGCACTAAATCCTTCCCTTGATCTATCTTTATTTTATCCCTATGCTCCTCCTTTATCTGCTGAATTCTTTTTGACCAAAGGCTGCTCTCTCTTTTCTCTAAACGTTTTGACAACGATTTTTGTAGCTCGATAAGAGTCTTGTTTACATCCCCTACTATGGGCACATCTACTGCTTTATTCTTCCCTATCTCTGAAGGGTCTATATCGATCTGAATTATCTTTGTATCTGGGCAGAACTCATCTATCTTACCTGTTGATCTATCCGAGAACCTCACCCCTACTGCCAATAAAACGTCAGTCTCTAAGACAGATTTATTCGCCTCAAGTGTGCCATGCATGCCTATGACTCCAAGGGATAGTGGATGGTTTTCTGGGAAGCAACTCTTGCCCATGAAAGTTGTTGCAACGGGAGCTAATAGAAGCTCAGCTACAGCTTGTAAATTTTGTGAGGCATTAGAAATGATAACTCCTCCTCCTGCCAATATAAAAGGTCTCTCAGCTTTTGTAAGTAGTTCTGTAGCCTTCTCGACCTGAAGTGGATGTGGCGATATATTGGGCTTATAGCCTCTAATTTCAATCTTCTCTGGGAAATCCATATCAGCAACTTCTGTCTGTACATCTTTTGGAAGGTCTATCACTACTGGACCAGGTCTTCCTGTTGAAGCTATTTGAAAAGCTATCTTCACGATATTAGGGATTTCAGAAGCATGCCTTGGTTGAAAGTTGTATTTTGTTATAGGAGTTGTTATCCCTATTATGTCTGTCTCTTGAAAGGCATCCTTGCCTATCATGGCTCTTGGGACTTGACCTGTTATGGCAATTATAGGAGAAGAGTCCATGTAAGCATTTGCTATTCCTGTTACTAAGTTAGTAGCACCAGGGCCTGAAGTTGCCATGCATACCCCTGGCTTACCGCTGGCTCTAGCATAACCATCTGCCATATGTGCTGCTGATTGTTCATGCCTAACAAGGATATGCCTTATCCTTGAATCAAGAAGCACATCGTAGACTGGCATTATAGCCCCGCCTGGTAAGCCGAATATAACATCTACCTTCTCTTTGTATAGGGCTTCAATAAGGGCATGAGACCCAGACATTTTGACCATAGTTATATCCTCCTAGAAATAAGACCTACATGCATCAGAGACGCAGCAGGCTTATTGTAAGACTACGGAGGACAAAAGAACTACCTTTAGCAAATCTACTACTGAGTGAAGAACAGTTCCTTTGTATTGAAAGTCGCTCTCAACGTCCTCCATATACCGTCTTGAGTTCAAAAGTAATCGGAACTAATAAATGTATTGGTTAGGTTTCTTATACGCTAAAGCACATCTAAGTATTTTGTGATATTGCTAACAGTAATGTGAAAAATCATAAATAGAGCTTTATATTATCTAGTTTAAGTGAACAGAAGAATAAGTAAGCCTACACAACTGAACGATAAGATTGAGTGGGGCTGGAGCAACTCACCGATCCTTCTCCCCCTTGCCTATGAGCACCGTGAGTGGAACTCTATCTATTCATCCTTCATTACGGCTGAGTATTCAGGCTCAAAGGTCATTGCTTTTCATGTAAAAACTGAGGTTGATGATAAATCTATCAAAGAAAGAGCTTTGAAAAGCATCGATGATTTTGCATCTTGCTTTAATGTAAATTACGAAATTAAGGAGACACAAGATTTAGTCCCTTCAAAGGATATAGCAAAAATTTCAGATAGTATAGCTTCTACAGCAAAGGATTACGAATGCCAAGCTATTGTGATGTCAGCGTACAAAGAAGGTTTCTTTCGGAAGTTTTTTGGAAGAATCTCTGACCGTGTTGCAAGAAAAGCAGATTGTGATGTAGTGCTTGTGGAAACACCGAGAGCGGGCATGAGCATCCCGAAACAAATGAAGAAGATAATGGTCCCGATTCTGAAGGACAGATTCAGCCCAGCCCCTCTAATCCTTGCAGCTGCTTTCACAAGTTCTGCTTCGATACCATATTGTGAGTTGATAGTTGCAAGAATAGTAAACATGCCTTTAACAACATCGATGGATGCCATAGAATCAACAAAGTTCTTTCGAAGAGTGGAGGGAGCTTTTTCTCAAAAAATAGCTGTTGCTATAAGCTCTCTTGGTCGACTCTTCAGCCCAAGATTATTAGCTGTTAGGGATGTGGGCGTTGATGTAGCAGAGTATGCGAAAGAAACTGAGGTGGGAATAATCGTCATGGAAAGTAATAAACCTGGTAGGCTTGGTCCTATGATGACGAAAGAAGAGTATGCCATTGTTGAGAGAGCCCCATGTATTACCTTAGTGGTCTTTCCAGCAAAGAGGGTTGTTTTATAGCTAAATTCTAAGGCTACTGTGGAAGAAGCTAAGTCTGCTCATAGTAGAATTTTATTATATCTAAATTTTTAAGCATGTATTGTCTGACCGATTAAAAATGGCGATAATTTGGGCAAGGATGAAAGTAGGATAACTCTGAAGAGGGTGATAGGAACTTACTCTGCCTTTAGCATGGGCTACGCAGACATAGGTGCCGATATATACATAGCAATAGGGCTAATAGCCTTCTACGCTGGTAGTGCAGCTCCTTTAGCCTTCCTTTTAGCATCTATCACATACATAATGACTGGCTTATGCTATGCTGAACTGGCATCATCCTACCCAGTAGCTGGGGGTGCTCAATTCTTCTCTATGAGGGCTTTTGGCAACTTCCATGGATTCTTGGCAGGCTGGGGTTTGATGCTTGATTACACTGTAGACATAGCCCTCTTCTCTTTGGCATCTGTAGGCTACCTTAGCTATGTAGTTCAGATCTTTTTTGGTACAAATATACTTCTTCAATCTCCCTACTATGGCTTTGTGGCGATAATACTGATCTTATGGCTGATAGTATTGAATATAATCGGTATAAAATGGTCTTCTAACTTTAACGCAATTTTTGTGACGATTGATTTGATAACTATCTCCCTATTCTTATTACTAGGCCTTCCAACGATACTCATCAATGGTGGAATAGAGAGATGGGCTTTGGATTTGGGTAAGATAGGCAGTAACCCTAGTTGGAACAACTTCATATATGCTACTTCTCTTGCCATGGTTTCGTATATAGGCATAGAATCTATCTCTCAAGCTGCAGAGGAGACAAAAAATCCAGCTAGGATTATACCTAAGGCAACAAAATGGACTATAATCACAATAGTGCTCTTTACTGTCTTAGTTTCATTGGTATCAGTAACATTGCTACCTTCTTCTCTAGTAGGGGAACACTCACAAAACCCCCTTATTATCCTTGCCAACGCTCTTCCTTTCATAGGGGGAATGCTATCTATATGGATTGCTTTTGTAGGCTTTGCGGTTTGCTACGTTTCGACAAACACTGGAGTAATAGGCGTCTCAAGGGTTACCTTTTCCATGGGGAGATTTAGGCTCTTCCCAAAGAGCTTCGCAAGGTTACACAGTAAGTATTACACTCCTTACATAACTATAACACTCTTCTCACTCATAGCATGCCTTATTATACTCATGAATAACTATCTTGAAAGTATCGACCTCTTATCACTCATTGCATCTCTATATAACTTTGGAGCCTTAGTCTCATACATGTATGTCAATCTGTCTACTATAGCTCTAAGGTTTAAAGACAATTCTGAAAGGGCGTGGAAAGTTCCTTTGAACATTACTATAAGAAGAGGAGGGAAGAAGTATTTCCTTCCTATACTTCCATTCTTTGGATTTGCCTCTTGCCTCTTTGTCTGGCTCATAGTAGTAGGTACCCATGAGGTAGGAAGGTTGCTAGGGAGCCTATGGTTCTTGATAGGAATAATAATATATTTCATCCAAACGAAACGTACGAAGAGAATTGAGAATAGCGGTTAGAAAAGTTTCTTCCTATGAAAAAGCAATCTTATATTGGTCTTTAAAATTTAACTTATGAAAACTATAGATTATGATATAATCGTTTTTGACAATTCTTAATTCACATTTATATAAGTTCTTTAATCAGCATTGTCATGAATATGCCAAGAGAAATGAGAAGTGATGCTATAAAACATGGAATAGAGAGAGCCCCCCATAGATCCCTTTTAAAGGCATTAGGAGTTACTGATGAAAGCCTAAAAAGACCTTTTGTAGCTGTAGTCAATAGCTACACATCTATAGTACCAGGGCACATTCACTTGAACATGATATCTGATGCTGTTAAATCTGGTATTCAAATGGCAGGAGGCGTACCATTTGAGTTCAACACTATAGCCATCTGTGACGGATTAGCCATGGGTCATGAGGGCATGAAGTACTCTCTTCCTTCTAGAGAGGTGATAGCTGACTCCATAGAGCTCATGATTCAAGCCCATAGATTCGATGGTATGGTGATGATAACAAATTGTGACAAGATAACCCCAGGGATGCTGATGGCTACTGCTAGGCTTGACATTCCATCTATCTTCGTTACTGGTGGACCTATGCTTGCAGGCTTTTACAAAGGAAAAAAGGTCGGTCTAATCGACGTCTTTGAAGCTATTGGTGATGTAAAAGCTGGGAAAACAAGTGAAAACGAGCTTAAGGAGTTGGAGGATGTAGCCTGCCCTTCTTGTGGCTCTTGCAGTGGTCTATTTACAGCCAATACCATGGCTTGCATAACTGAAGCGATGGGTATGTCTTTAACATACTGTGCCACTTCGCTTGCTATAGATTCATTAAAAATCAGAATTGCTAAGAAGTCTGGGGAGAGAATCGTTAAGATGATCTACGATGATCTTAAACCATCTAAAATAATGACAAGAGATGTCTTTGATAACGCTATTGCCATAGATATGGCTCTAGGAGGATCAACTAATACTGTTCTACATTTAACAGCAATAGCCAAAGAGGCTGGGATAAAGTTAGATCTATCTATCTTTGATGAGATGAGCAGAAGAGTTCCTCATATATGTGACGTTTACCCTAGTGGTTCTTACATGCTTGAAGACCTTGATAGGGCTGGTGGAATTTCTGCTGTGATGAAAAATATAAGTGAATTCTTACATCTTGATGCTATTACTGTTACTGGGAAGAGTATTAGGGAGAATATAGAGAATGCCAAAGTCTTAGATGATAAAGTAATTCGACCCATAGATAGGCCTATACACAAAGAAGGAGGAATAGCGATTTTGAAAGGCAATCTTGCTCCTAAGGGTGCAGTGATAAAGACTGCAGCCATATCGAAGGAAAACTTACACTTTAAGGGACCAGCAATAGTGTTTGATTCTGAGGAGAGTTGCATAAAGGCAATCTTTGATGGAGCAATAGAAGAGAATAGAGTAATAGTCATTCGTTATGAAGGGCCCAAGGGTGGACCAGGCATGAGAGAGATGCTTTCTCCTACATCAGCCATGGTAGGCATGGGTTTGAGCAATTCGGTTGCATTGATAACTGATGGCAGGTTCTCTGGTGGCACTAGAGGACCTTGTATAGGACATGTATCCCCTGAAGCTTTTAAAGGAGGACCTATAGCAATTTTAAAGAATGACGATATTATAGAGATAGATGTACCAAAACGCATTTTAGAAGTAAAATTATCAAAGGAAGAAATCAATGATCGCTTAAAACACTGGAAGCCCCCTGAGCCTAAGATCAAATCTGGCTATTTGTGGAGGTACTCTCAAATGGTAAAGTCAGCAGACACGGGTTGTATACTAGATCGATAAAATCTAAAAAATCCTCTCCTTAAGGGGATACTGTTAACTTATTTGGGATAAAAATTCGATCGATCTGAATAACCTCAAAGAAAGGGACTAACTCCCAAAAATCTTTTATGCCTGAAAAGACGAGTTGTAATAGAGGTGAGTTGGATGGCTAGATTTTTGGTATTGTGGCGTAGGAGTCTGACAATATGGCCTACAGACCCTGCAGAAAAGTCAAAGCTCATACAGAAGATGGGTGTGGCTATAGACAACAGCATAAAGAAGGGCGAAATAAAGGAGCATGGTCATTTTCTAGACGGAAATTCAGGATACACAATCTGGGAAGCAGAAGCCACCGACATCTTTAGAAACCTAAGCATGACCTGGCCCTACTACGAATACGAGGTACATGAGATAATACCATACGAGAAAAGCGGTGAAATCTTAAGAGCAGTTTTCAAAATCCCTGCAGAAGCAGCAAAGAAGTAGTTGCTCTTAGATATGCTTACTAGCAAATCTTTAATCTCCTTTTTTGTGACTGAGAAATCTATCGAAGTAAATCATGGAACTATGAAATACTGAAGAAGTATATTAAGAAGCCTAATATTATCAAAGATGATCCCGAATAAGTTAAGTAAAATTTATAGGAACTTCTTCAAGGATAAAAGTAAAACATCTTGATGCCAGATTCATTACTTAATAAAATAGCTGAAGAGGTTAAAATGTGTAAGCTCTGTCCTTTACATAAGAGTAGAAAGAATGCTGTTCCAGGCGAAGGTTCAAGCAAGGCTAAATTAATGCTGATAGGAGAGGCACCAGGAGTAGAAGAGGATGAGCAAGGAAGACCCTTCGTAGGTAGGGCTGGGGAGATTCTTGATGATACTTTAAGATTTGCGAATCTTGAAAAAAAGGATTTATTCATAACGAGCGTGGTTAAATGTAGACCTCCTGATAATCGCATTCCAAATTTAGAGGAGAGAAAGGCTTGCAACCCTTACTTAAAAAGGCAGATAGATGCTATAAAGCCTAAATTAATATGCCTCTTAGGAAATATAGCCTTACAAAACTTTTTCAAGAAAGAATCTATTAGCAAGTTAAGAGGCAAAGTTATAGAAAGAGATGGTCATATATACTTCTGCACTTATCATCCTGCAGCAATTCTTTATAATGCAAGTTTGAGATCAACTATTTACAAAGACATGAAGAAAATAAAGGGATTGCTTGAAAATCTTGATATGGCTTAAAGTTAGGTTATTCGATGTTTACCATCAATTTTACATTTTGTTTAAAAGTTGAACGAGCGCTAAGGTCTAAGCCTTCCGAACGTCTTTACGTCTATATGGAAGTGACAAGTATCTCTAACTTGAGTTTTCTCCTTATGCAATCATCTCCTCCATGTCTTTGCTATCACTTCTAGCTAGCATGCGCTTGCAACAGTCAAAAATGTTGAATCTGGATTAAAAAATGGGTAGGGCGCAGATGCCTTTTTGGATTATTTCTTATTTCATGTGTTGAATGCTATTCCTTCTCGAGGTCTTCTTTCGTCTTTTTATTAGAGTAGTCCATCGACTTTTCTATGTCCTTTCGCACCTTGATTGCATCTACGATTTTGCCCAGCAAAGAATAGGGCAACTCATATTCTAAGATGGAGGTCAATTTTGTCCCTTGCTTAGTAGGTTCGAAGAGGTCTATGTGTTCCATTTTCTTTATGGATCCGCCCTTCTGGCGACCTGCATACTTTTTGTTCTTCACTAACTCTGTGGTTTCATCTTCTACTTCCCACACATGGCCTCCAGCCTTGGCTCTGATGGTGCTTCTGAACCCTACTCTCTGTGGTCCCTCATCCTTTCTGAGGACCTCAGATGTCATCTCTGGCGGTTGGTTCTTTATGAAATTCTCAACATCAATAACATAAGCGAAGACCTTCTCCACGGGAGCTTTGATCTCGATAGTTTTCTCAATTCTAGTCATCAAATCACCTGGGCATTATTTAAGATGATAATATATAAACTTTATATAATATAGTATTCCCACGTTGTGAGAAATAGAGTCGAGTATTATGGAAAAGGTGAAATTAGATAAAAAAGGAAGAATAACTATACCTGCCAAGTATAGGAAGAAACTCAATCTAGGAGAAGAGGTTGCACTTATTCTTGAGGATGATTATCTTATAGTTTGCAAGACAGCGACGGCTGAAGAATTTAAAAGGTTTCCAAGAAAGCTAGCTGAAATATACTGTTGTAGTTGAAAGTAATAGTTACAGAGGAATCATTTGGGGTTAGATTTGCTTAGAACTCTGAGCCAACTTGTTGGAAAAATGATTTGAATAGAAGTTCAAGAGATCCATAATATGATCAGTAATGCTATTGACATCTGGAAATTTTGCTCCAGGTTCGTGGCGAATCTTTTCCAACACTTTCAAGTCTGAAGGTTCGATTAAGTCACTATGAACATCCAAGTGACGAATAAGCTCGATCGCGTTGAGTGGAATCTCGGCTAGACCAGGAATGCGATCTTTATATTTTTCTCGTAGTTTTAGTAGTCCTTGCCAATGTTCGCTCCATTCCTCTTCCGGTAGAGGTCTTAATCGAACACTGGCTAAAGTAACTAAATGTCTTGGGCTAGAGAAAATCCCTACAGTATCAGAAGTAGCATCATGTACAATCAATTTATCTCGATAACTTTCGAGCATCGTCTCATACCACGCAGTATTCTCTCTAATATATCGTGCGTATTCCTTATCTTCTAGGAATGGGACATTCTTAAGAAAGAACTTTCGTAACTTAGTAAAACGACTAAATTCCACTCCTTTTATGAAGAATCTCGTAAGCCAAGCGATCCTGTCCATTAAAATCTTTGCATGTATAAAGAAATCTTCAAAATCAAGGTAAATGAATTTCGATTTCTCTCTATAAAACTGAATTGCGGATTGTTCTTCAGGAGTATGAGTATAAGACGTTTTTCCGGTCTTAACCAAGTCCACAGTCTTGGCAACCACCTCTAAGAGTTTCTCATAAGCATCTGTATCATTTTTCAAACGCTCCCAGATCAAACCTAAATGTGATAACTTTCGTTGGAAACGGCTATATCCAGCTTCAAACTCTCTCAGCTTCGTTTCTGTCAAATGAACCTTCAACAATTCTGGAATGTTCCCAAGTGGGTTCTCCCATGATCGATCAGGCAACTTCATAACATACGTCTTTAGAAACTTGATATAGTTAAGAATTACCATGTTGCAGGTGCTATTCTAGTTCTATCCATAATCTTTAACCCAACTAGATTTTAACTCTTTTATTCTATCATCTATGTGGCTTGTCATCTCATTAAATAAAATTGCTAGGCGCTGAAACTCTGCCTTGAGCTCTTCTAATGCCTTTATTCTCTTCTTTACTGAGGCTTTTTCATTCAAGAGTAGAACTCTAATGGCTGGCATCACTTCCAAAGGTTGCTCTACTTCTTCCACAATCTTAAGTTCTGCTAGCTCCTTTGAGATCCAACTTCTAGTAAATGAAACCAACTCAAAATGTTTTTCCACTGCTTTTTTGAACACATCTTTACCCTTGTCCGTTATCTGGTAAACCTTCTTCCTCTCCTCAGTCCTCCACTCCCCTTTTATGAGACCTTCTTTCTCTAGTTCTTTAAGTGCAGGATAAAGCCCTCCTGCTGTAGGAGTTATCACACCTAATGTTAACTCTCTTATACGCTTCATCATTTTGTATCCATGCAATGGGCCTCTTGTTAACGCAAATAGAGCCGCAAGTCTCAAGTAACCTTTCTGCATCTGTCTTCTCCAAAGAGATGCTATCTCTTCTGATTTGAGAATCATTTTTCCTAATGCCTTAGCATAATAGCAGATCGATTTATATAAGTTTGCTATATATAGAGGAGCAACATATTAAAAGTGAGAAAATGTTCAGGACGGTCAGATTCGCTTTTACTATGGCGAGGCGAAGCATCACTCGTAGGAAGTTCCGATCAGCCCTTACAATATTAGGCATTATCATAGGCATCTCAGCTGTTGTTTCTTTGATGACTCTGGGTTATGGGATGAGATATCAAGTTGAGACAGGGCTCAATGAGATGCTTGGGGCAGGCATTGTGATAAACAGTAGCAGTTATGGCATAGATATACCTGAGCATGTTCAATATTTTGTATCACAAGTACCAGGGGTAAATAATTCCATACCTATTATAACGTCCATGGTTTACATAGGCAATCAACCATACACAGTAGTAGGCATCGACCCAATACAGGCAAGTGAAGTATATCAGGTAACCCTTGAGGATGGAAGAGGGTTAAAGCTAGGAGAAGACGATGCAGTAGTCCTAGATAGCACAACAGCATCAAGTCTAGGAGTGAGGGTTAATGATATAGTAACCTTTAGCACTCAAACAGGAGGGGTTGGGAAGACCTTCAGAGTAGTTGGGATTATGCGTCCTTTTGTCGGTTTTGGGCAGTTTATGAACATAGGTGTTTTTATAACTCTTGATGCTGCTCAAGATTTCTTTGATAAAGAGGGATACGTCTCCTCTATATTGGTCAGACTTACCGATCCTAACCAAGGAGAGCAGGTTAAAGCTACTCTCGAACAGATGTTCCCTGATGCCAGCATAATTACACAAGAGGAGATAATGAGTAACATAAACCAGATCATGAACACTATGGATGGAGTCCTCCTTGGCTTGGCTTCAATAAGTCTTATGGTAGGTGCTTTAGGGATCATGAACACGGTCATGATGTCTGTTCATGAAAGGAGGAGAGAGATAGGGATGCTGAAGGCCGTTGGAAGTGAGAGGCGGCATGTCCTTTTTATCTTCCTTTCAGAAGCTTTGCTTATCAGCCTTATAGGTGGTGTTTTTGGCTGTTTATTCGGACTTAGTGGTGTTTATCTTATACAATGGTTTGTAAAAACCCTTGGACTTAACATAATAGTTCCTTTGCTCATATCTCCACAAATCTTAGGGTTAGGGATGATATCAGCGTTAGCCGTTGG
>Ga0315314_1002024_pt1 | contig 17183 bp, 24 predicted proteins | sample TDP9_MG_FD_203631 | JGI IMG/M metagenome (GOLD analysis project Ga0315314, IMG submission 203631) | Freshwater sediment microbial communities from Lake Towuti, South Sulawesi, Indonesia - TDP9 | ecosystem: Environmental > Aquatic > Freshwater > Lake > Sediment | place: Indonesia: South Sulawesi...
TGTCGCCCCTAATAAATTTAACGCATAACGTTTTTTCGCTACGACCTCAAATGGAATTGATGATTTGACGTGAATTCAGGCGGGCGTTCTTCCTCTATGGTCCTAAGAATGTTTACTGTTGGCCCTCCAAACACGAATTGTTACGTTGTGAAGTGTGAGGAGACAAGGGAGACTGCGATTATCGACCCCGGGTTCAGCTCAAATGAGGCAGAGATTATTCTCAAAAGGGTCTTGAGGTTGAGTTTGAATGTAAAATACATAGTTAATTCTCACGGTCACGCCGATCACATATGTGGAAATGGTGCTGTCAAGGAGAAAACCGGGGCTTCAATCTTGATCCATAAGGAGGACGCCGCCATACTAAATGATCCGGATGAAAATTGTCTAGACAGTTAGGGATCCGCGTGGATTCCCCTCCTGCCGACCCGCTTCTTCAGGATGGTGATGGCCTGGAAGTCGGTCGGTTAGTCTCTAAGGTCATCCGCACGCAGGGCCACACTGTGGAAGTATATCGCTCCTTAGCCAGGATATAGTCTTTACGGGTGACACATTGTTTGCTAGATCGATCAGAAGGACAGACTTACCCTGCTCATGGTTTAACATGATTATGCGGTCGATTAGAGATAGGTTGATGAAGCTAACTGATGACGTAAAGGTATACCCGGGGCGTCGTTCACCATCAAGTATTGGCATTGAGAAGAGAAGCAACCTCTTTCTACGCAGAATCGCGACGTTAAGACGACGGCTGAAACGCTCGTAAGAAAGATCATAATTGTCGTCAACGCCTCAGCTCTGGCGAAGTCTATTCTTAAGGAGGTAAAAGACTCGTTACAAGAAGGTGGAGACCTGGTATCCATATCCGGAAAGTCTTACCTGCCACTAAATCTGTTTACAGCTTCGGCCATGTTCCTAAGCTTTAGCACTGCAATTCTGTATCCTCTTTCACTTGAGCCATCCACCTTCAAATTCCTGAATCCGCAGTCTGGTGTAAAGATCAGGTCATCTCCGTATTGCGTTGATTTTTCCATTATGTTCAAGATTTCCTCAACCGTTTCCACGTTCGAATTGCGGCTGGATACGCAGCCAACCGACAAGACCTTCCCAGTTTCTTCCAGTGCATTTCGGTCATATACATTGAAGTTTTCGGGCGTATCATGAAATTCGTGGCTCACAAAATCCAGCTCAGTACGCAATAATGTCTTTGCTAACAGGGCTGATATCCTTCCGCAGATGTGGGTCCCCAGGGGTCGGTTTCCACAAAATCTCTTATGGCTATTATAGATTTCAACGATGTCTCTCTCACCGTAATTGAAGAGGAACTTTGTACCAACAGTGACGCTGAGAATAGGCTCATCAACCGATATCATATAAGCGTTTTCAGCGATTGTCCTGCAGGTTCCAGAAATAGTGTCTGCCAGTTCCCTAACCCTCTCTATATCGGAGACCGCTGTGTTCAAAGGAAATGCTCCCCTCCGAGTCCTTACGTAAGAAGCCAAAGTGAAAGGTCCAGTTATGCAAGCTTTCAGCTTGACTTTATCAAGAATTCCTTCACTTTCAAGATAGGCTAAAGTCCATTTGTACGGATCTAATCCCGGCGGAGAAGAGGGTTCTCCTATTTCTTCTTTCTTTAGTGTATATCCGCCGTTCTCTTTGACGATGCCACAATCTTGTCTCACTAGGTCATCTAGAAACTGCTTACCCATATCGATCAGCTGTGGGTAATTCGGGAAATCTATCCCAGTTCTTATAAGGTCCTCCATGCATCTTTTCCTATTCTCGTGAGAGTCCTCTAAGGGAAAACTTCCAATAGTAGCTGTATGTATGTGCCTTATCTTCAGCTTGATCGCCTAGCAATTGAAACGTTTTTGAGAAAGAAAAACCTTCCGCGATCCCATTGCAAGAATGCAAAAAATGGCTCTGACCTTACCGTCCTGCTCCTTTTTTCCTGAATTTGGCGGCACGATTCGCGATTAGAGTAGCCACCGCTCCCGCAGCTATCCCACCATCGATATTGACGACGGCCAAGCCGAGTGAGCAGGATTGAAGCATGGCGAATAACGCGCTTACCCCCTTCCCTCCAAGACCGTAACCGATCGATGTAGGAACCGCTATGACGGGAATATCGATCATGCCTGCCACCACGGAGGGCAGGGCTCCCTCCCTTCCAGCAACCACTATGAGGATATCCATGTCTTTGGCAATCATTCCTTTCAAAGGAGGAAGTAGCCTGTGTATCCCAGCTACGCCTACGTCATAGGCTGTGATGACCTCGCATCCCATCTCCTCAGCGATAACTTTAGCTTCTTCAGCAACTGGAATATCTGAGGTCCCGCCCGCCAAGATTCCAATCTTCCCACCAGTTTTCTTAACTATGAATCCCTTCTTTTTCGCAACTATCAGTCTGGCCTTATCGTTAACCTGCAACGACGCATCATCGGGCATGACTTCTTTTATAGCATGCACCTGTTCCACCGTTGCACGGCTCACTATAGCTCTTCCAATCCCTTTCAGCATCTTTACCGTTATCTCAGCAAGGTCCTGGGTGTCCTTCCCTTCGGCAAGGATAACCTCAGGGACCCCTCTCCTAAACTCCCTTCCAACATCGATCTTTGCCAAGTTTCCAATTTCTTCGATGGCCAGAACTCTGAGAAGCCGTTCAGCCTCATCAATAGGTATTACACCTTTCGCAAGGCTCTCCAATATTTCCCTCATCGTGATCGCTCCTCGGAATCGTATATCTATAACCATAACTAATATTTCGTAGTAGGAAGATTAATAAAGGCGATTCGGATGCCAAGTCGTCAACAACTCGCCATCATAGATTGTCAAGTAAGCGGCGTTTCTGGAGATATGTTTCTAGGCGCCTTGCTTGACCTTGGCGCTGATGCTACCAAAGTCCTGAATGCCGTAAAATCTGTCGAGTCCTATTTTAAAGGATGCGGAAACCTCGACGTTAAGATTAGAACAGTGAAGCGGAGGGGATTCCGTGCTAGGAAAGTCGACCTAACACCCGAAAGAGCCCCAGAGATGAATGGCTTAGAGCTAATAGAGCTGGTTGACCAATGCGTGAAAAGTACAAAACTCTCAGAGAGAGCTAAGCAGTTCGCATCAAGCTCCATCCGGACTTTGGTGAATGCTGAGGCGGGGATTCATGGAGACAAACTCGACGAGGTTTACCTGCATGAGGCTGGACAAGTAGATACTCCCGCCGAGATCATTGGCTCAGCAGCTGCGCTGGAAGATCTTGACTTTTTCAACATGAAGGTTTATTCGACACCAGTTGCCGTTGGAGGAGGGTTATTCAAGTTTTCGCATGGGACGGCTTCGAGTCCGGCTCCGGCAACAGTAGAGATACTTCGATCCAGAAGATTTCCGATGATTGGCGGACCTATCGAATCGGAGCTGGCAACACCGACAGGCGTTTCCATCCTCGTCAATCTGGTGGACGAGGTAACTCGTTTCTATCCTTCGATGAAGCCGACGGCAATAGGTTACGGCGCTGGAGCGAAAGATTTTGCTGAGATGCCAAATATCCTCAGAGTCACTTTGGGTCAACGTCTCGATTACGATCTTCTAGGCGATGAGGTCTGGGTTTTGGAGACGAACATCGACGATGCAACCGGCGAGATAATCGGACACACTGTGGACAAACTCTTGCGCGAAGGAGCTAAAGACGTCAGCATAATCCCCATATTCACGAAGAAGAATAGGCCCGGCCAGATTCTAAGAGTTATCGTGGACAGAGGAGATGTCGAACGCTTATCACGCATCTTGATAGAAGAGACGGGCAGCCTGGGCGTCCGAAGATATAATTGCGAAAGGCGGATACTTGCCAGGGAATCCGTTCCGGTCGAGGTTGTGATTGGTGATGTGAAGAGGACAGTTGAGGTAAAGGTTGCCCGAGATAGTAAAGGCGAAATTGTTCAGATAAAGCCTGAATATGACGACGCTGAGAGGGTGTCTGATGAAACTAAGAAGCCTTTGAGGGAAATCTTGGAGCTTATCGGCGATAGAGCTCGGAAGATCCTCTCAAGCAGGTGATCCTGTGAGTAGCCTAGATGAGAAATACGAAAAACTTCGACGTTTCATCTATGAGAAAGGGAAGGACGGGGCAGTAGTCGCGTTCTCTGGGGGTGTGGATAGCTCAACTCTCGCAGCTATCTGCTATAACGTGTTGGGAGAAAAGGCGGTGGCGGCCACGGCAATCTCTCCGACGTATACTTCTGAAGAGGCAGAGGAAGCCGCAAGGATCGCAGACGAGATAGGAATCAAGCATATCACAGTGGAGACCGACGAGCTTTCCATTGAGAACTTCGTCAGAAACTCGGAAACCAGGTGTTACTATTGCAAAAGTGAACTATTGGATTGTTTATTTGGCCTAGCTGAGAAGCTCCGCTTCAAGGCAGTCTTTGAGGGTACAAACTTCTCAGATTTGAGCGGGCATAGGCCGGGGTTTAAGGCTGTTAGCGAAAGGGAGAACGTTTACAGCCCTTGGGCTGAGAGCGGGTTCACGAAGGAAGAGATTCGGACATTAGCCAGAAGGCTGGGGCTTTCGGTTTACGATAAGCCAGCTCTCGCATGCTTGGCTTCACGGATACCATTCGGTGAACGGATCACGAGGGAGAGGCTTGAGAGAGTTGGAAGAGCGGAGCAGATAGTGAAGAGAGTAAGCGGGGTTCGTCAGGTCCGTGTTCGAGACCATGATGGGTTGGCGAGGATAGAGGTTGGTAAGGATGAGAGATGTATCCTGTCTGATGTTGAGGTTATGGATAAGATAGCTGGTGAGATCAGGAGGCTAGGTTTCAAGTATGTTACGATGGATTTGGAGGGGTATAGAACTGGGAGTATGTTAGACGGGTTAAATAAAGGTTCGGATGATTGACAAGTGGGCGGTTAGAGGGGCTTAAGATCGGGATCGCTCCAGCTCATCTATTATCTTGAGCCAAAGCCTCATTTTATCCGTTTGCAGTTTCAGGAAGTCTCTGTGGCCTTTTTCTGGGAAGGCTTCTAGATTTTTTTCTATGTGGTCTGCCAGTTCATTGTAGCAGTGGAAGTAGTCTCTGCAGTTGAGATCGGCTCGGTCGATGATCTTCCATAGGTATTCGTTTATGACCATGCCCTCTGTCTCGGCTTTGAGGTCTCTGAAGACGTTTCTGGGCCTCTTCTCATGGAAGCCTATTGGCTTTCCAAGACAGATTCCGCGTCCAAGGTGGTCGGCTATCTTCTTTAGTATTATTCCGGACCAGATGTCGTCGAATCTGTCTATCCCTAGGTATTTCATATAGAGCTGATAGAAGGCCGGTATGATCTCTCGCTTGAATGAGGTGTTCATGCTGCAGATGGGGAAGTATGTTTCTTTCTCCACGATTATCTTGTCCCTTTTTAGTCCTCTGGCGTTGATGTTACATCTTCCTTCGAGTCCTCCGTTGTAGAGTATTGCTAGCGCGTCTAGATCTGGGTGGCCGGTCCAGAGTCCCATGTTTAGGATGCATTCTTCTCCCTTGTTGGTCCACTCGTAGTTTTCTGTGCGGGTTTTGTTGTCGTAGGGGTGTCCTCTGGGGAAGACCTTGCTCTCTTCGTTGAGGTTTAGATTCTCTATTGTGTTGTACCATTTATCCTCTGAGGATACTGTCTTTCCGTTCTTGTTTTGAAGGTTTTCTATGTGTGAGTTGATGAAGTTGTTCTCTTCTGGGATTCTGACGTCGTCGTCGATTTCGATTATGATGTCTGCGTTTTCTTCGTATGCTATGAGGAATCCGAAGCTTGTCTCTGCATGGCATCTTTTGGGGACTACTGTTTGGTATTTCTTGTGGGCTTGGTTGAATGTCTTTTTGAACCATCGGTTTCTTTCTTTTGGTCCGTAGAATCTGTATGGTATGTTTGAAAGGTGTTCCTGGTTCCTTCTTCTTGTTCTGGGTTCTCCTTCGTCGATGATTATGATCTCGGTTTTGTTTTCTTTTTGGAGTGGTTTGAGGTTGTCTAGTTCGTGGATTGAGGCCGTGATGATGTAGATCTGCATTTTCTGTTTTCTGCCCGTTCTCGGTGTTTGTTGTGATTTTTTTCTTTGGATTTGGCGTTTGTATGATTTGTGGGATAATTCTTAAGTAATCGGCTTCTCATTCGGATATTTACCATCGGAAGTTATCGGGATGTTTACTATTGGAAATTTAAGCAATTGCTTAACTATTTCTCCAGAACGCTTTTCAACTTCTTTGCCTCTCTTTCTATGTCCTTTTCGAGGGCTCTCTTTATCATCACTTTGTCGAGGAACTTCCCGAGAACTCCCCAAGGCATTGTATAGCCCGCAGCATATGTCATTTCAGTTCCTGCTTCCGTGGGTTTCAGGGTGAATGTTCCAGTCATGCGTACTCCATGAATAGGTGAGGTACGAAATACAATTTTCCCGTTTTCCAGACTCTCCATGATTTCCATATCATGGTCTTCTTTATCCACTTTTATCCAATGAGCAGATGTTCCACTTTGTACCTGTCCTCGGGAGTGTGCACCTCGGTAATGTATTCCGAACTCTTCAAGTCATCCATCCATTCTGGACACCTGTCCAAAGCAAGCATTTCCCAGACCTTCTGAGGTGACGCCTTGATTTCAATCGAAGTTTCTACCCTAGTCAAAATATCACCTCTCTCCGATTTCCTTCATTATCAACCCTAATTATCTCTTTTCGGCATTTAAGCCTTCTATTTTGTGTTGCGTTTCCAGTTCGTTCATAGGCTATCTGAGGAATGTCCACAGAAACACAAGCAACAAGCAACCCTCAAACAAACTAAGCAACCAGACCCTAGACAAACCTAAACCCCCTCAAACAGCTAAGCAAGGTAGGACACAAGGTTAGACTTCTAAAGACATATAGCACTTTGTCTTTTAATCCGCATGTTAGTTGTGGATGTTAATTTTAATTTGTTGTTGCTCATGTCGCTTGGTGTGGTTAGGCTTGTGGTTAGTCTATCTTCCTCATGTAGAATATGGAATAAACAGAGACTTACGATTCCGCTGCGGGTTAGGGAAGTGCTTGGTTTGGTTAATGGGGACTATGTTCGTATGGCCGTTGTTGAGGTTGTTAGACCCAGGTCTCGGGTTGAGGAGCCTAAGGGTCTTGGATAGTCCTGATCTCTTTGGGAGGAGACGGAGGGTCTTCTTTGAGTGCTACTAGGCATGGGTCTTCAGGGTTGGCTTCATTCTTTGTGACCTTTACGCATTGAATTTTCGCTGTAAGGGTTTCAGCCCCGGCGGCGATTGCGTCCATGAGAGGGATGTCTTCGACAGGCTTGTCCGCGAGTTCACTGAGGCCTACAGTTTGGATCTGTTGCTGATAGGCTGTCTGTTGAGTTGATCGCTATGGATGTCATTGGGCTAATGAGGGTTTGGAATTATGATGCTGTTACGGGTTTTACTTCGGATTCTAGGCTTGTCGGGACCTACATCAGCCGCTTAGAGAGGAGCCTCAGGAGGCTGCTGAATGACTTAGCCGTAAGCAGGATTGGGCGGGAGAAGTCTGAGGGCTTGACCGGCTTCTCATAGATGTGAGGCAGGTTATGGGGCAATGTGCCATACCGCTCGCGAAGCCGAAAAAGTTCGAGCAGAGAAGAATGACAATCATGCGAAGCACGGTTGGCATGAGGTGCCCTCCAAGAGGATCTATCCGAGGATCTTCCGGGACCTCAAGAAGCATGAAGCAGCTGTGAGGAAGGAGATGGTTGGGCAGGATTCCAAGGAAGGCGGTTAAATCCTTCGCTGAGTTCTCTTCGTTTCTCAGCTCGTCATATGGCGAGACCTATCACGCTGGAGAGGTCTTCAGAAACCTATTGGAGAACATGGAGAAGCACGCGAACTACTTCTTCGCTGAGTCTTGGGCCCATCAGTACAATTACGCTCGTGCAACTTCCTTCACGAAGGGGGATCTAGATTTTATTGAAGGCGGCTCCGATCGTTCTGAGCGGGCTCTCACGGGACGCTTAAGGAAGAACATAAGCCTGGCCGACGGTTTCTCACCTATGGGCTTCCTCTGGTCGTTCTGGCGACTGGGCGACGAATCAGCCGAGAGCAATGTTCTGATGAGGCTTAGGATGGATCCTGTCTTCTTCCCGGAGACTCTCATAGGATGGTCTCTTTTTCACTATCAGGCGGAGCTTCTTAGAGACGGGTCCAGACGTGTCCTGAGCTGTTAGGGCAGGCAGACGGGTAAGACCTCCACGATTGCTGTTAAGGCGATGAGGCAGAACATGAACAAGCTTAAGATGGAGTACGAGCCCGAATTCGTTGAATTCGCTAACAGCCATTTCCTACAAAACCTCATACGCGGCTGCATAGGCACATCTATAGAGTTTGTGCCAGACCTCGAATCTGAGATTTCTGACGCGGAATATTACTCTGGATGCGACTTCGGAAAACTGCAAGACTACAGCGTAATCTCCGTCTTAAGGCGCGAAGGAGACACTCTTCGACTATTTTTCTGCATGAATTCGAAATCGGGACGCCATACATCGAAGTAATCGGTCACCTAGCCCGAGCGCACCAAAGGTTCAGGTTCTAGAAGGTTCTGGTGGACCAGACAGGTGTCGGTGAGCCGGTTCTAGAGGAGTTGAGAAACCTGGGCGTTCCAGTTGAAGGCTTAACCTTCACTGTTAAGCCGAAGGAGAAGTTACTGCGCCCGCTTGAAATTCTATTTTCCTCAAATATTCACCATATGTACCGTACGACCGTATTAAGAGTTCATAAAGGCTTTCTTGCAGTCAAAGAATCTTTTGGTCATGCCAACCCGATCTCGTAGAACTATGGCAAGAGGAACTGTAAATCAAAGTCACCTTGAGAAGCAACCGAATGATCACGTCATAAGACAATCGTGTACTCGGGGAGTTGGACTAGAGTCTGAAGAGACTTGTGTGCCTAGCTCGAACTCTGATAGAGTCTTTTCAGAAGAGAGTGAACAAGATGAGACGGAATTCATCAAGCAAAATCTTAGCATTCTTACTTGGATTGCGTTTCCTTGAAAATGAAAAAAGGGCACTAGACATAACAAAGGATAAGATAGCACCCAAATATTCATAACCGAAAGCGCTCTAATAGGCATAAAATAACAAGCTCAAATAGGCTATCAATAGTATGTCTTTTACTCATGCAGATAGTTGTGAATAGGATACTTTGGAGGCGTAGAGGAAAGAATCGAAAGACTGGTCAAGAACCTCATATTGACAAGAACAATGAGCGAGACTGCAAGGATCTTCCCGAGCCTTCTAGGTTTGGTCCAGTAAATCATTCCCATCAAGATGAATGAAAAAACCCAAAACTGTCCAGTTTGCAGTGGGCTCTCATAATGCATTGGAAAGAGCTTCATAAAATGGCAATCGAGCCCCATATATGGGGACGGAACAAAAAGCCTAACGCGATTAAAGATCTACAAATGTGTTTGGACAACCTTCTTCACTCAATCAACTTTAAAGTAATGGTCTTCTCCTTTATCTCGACTTTGAAAACCGATTTGTTTTTGAATTTCCTGGCAATCTCGTTTAGGGCTTCCGTGTCAAAACTCCAAAGAATCGGATGGGGTCTGCGTTCTGCTATGCGGTAGGGGTAGATGTAAAGCTTGGCCTGCAACAGATCACCCCTCAACGGGTTGAAGTGTTTGTTTCTTTTCGTTTAAGTGTTTCTCCTTGGCGCAACTCCGTAGTTTTTCTCAGCCACTTGCTTCAACGTTCCAATCTGGGTTCCCTCAAGTCCGATGTAGATTCCATGGTACTTTCGGCCAACGCATGTTACGGTAGATGCCCTAACCTCGTTTGGGATAGGGTGGTGCATGTCAAGGCCACAGGCGACGATTTCCGATCCATCAATCTCCATTTCTCTGGCTTTCTTCGGTTCGATTCGTATTCCACCCTTGACTCCTGTTGTTCTGACCATGTTACCCCTGCCGCGATGCATGATCTTTCCAAAGACTCTGTCTTCAATGTCTGTGTCTGTAACTCTGGTCCTCACGTAGCCCTTAACGTGAATGTAGACGGCGGCATCATCAATCTTTATCCCTGCGCCTCGAAGCATTGCTTTGAAATGCCTGAACGTGTAAAGGTAATCTTTTCAATCCTCGGGTTTCGCAGCCACTTTGCATGCATGCAAATTTTGGTTGGAGAAAGGCAGCCATGGAGGGAAGACTACAGTCGATACGATGATCACAACGCCTACTAGCTCGAAGAATGAGCTTTTCTTCGGTTGATGCGACAAATGGCCGAGAGTCGAGTTGGATCGAAAGGAGAGCTCTTTCCACCTAAGGAAATAAGGGAGAAACTTCGCCTTCGAGCTCACGTGAAGGTCATTTACAAGATCGAGCAGGGTAGACTCATGGTCGAACCTGTCCCAAGCCTAGAGGAGGTATTAAAGGAGTCCCCCTCTGTAGAAGTAACCCTTGACGAACTTCATGAATTCAGAAAGGAACTCTCCAAGAAGGCCGAATATTGAGGCTGCTAGTTGACACTACGTACCTGTTACCAGTGATAGGCATCTCAGTCAAGGGGTCCCATCAGACGGGACGATAAGGCTGATAGAGGAAGGACACGAAATTCATGCAAGCGACATAAGCATCTTCGAACTCTCGGCGAAGGGCACCAGATACATAGCTGCGGGAACACTCTCCCCTGAAAGGGTGGCGACAGGAATAAGAGTAATAGTCCACAGCGAAACGATAACGATGATTCCAATCGATAACAGTACACTTCTCCTAACAGCCTTCAGACTTAGAAGTATGCTCAGCGACTTCATAGACTGCCTAATCTTGGCGTCAGCCATAAATCACTGCGACGCTCTGGTAACAGAGGACGACGACATCAAAGACCTGAAGAATGATGCGGGATTCAAGTCGCTCTGCACAGGAACTAATCCAAGATTTGGCATTCAAACATTGATCGAAACTATCTAGATCCCGCGACCAAGTTTACTATTCGCTTTGGCCGAGGAATTGGGCTAGACATCGTCCGCAGAGAGATGACCCGGAGTCTCCGCTTTGGGTAAACATCGGTGCAACTAATCACGCCTGTCAAGCCAACGGAGATGAAAATCGAGGAATTCACGAGAAAGAGTCAGAACACTATCTCCATCGCTTCAAATCTCCTCTACTTCCATAGTCTGGCCATTCACAATGATGCTTCCAGTCTTCCAAACTGGAAGTCAATACCCTGATTTGCGGCTACGCTGACCAAAAGGATATGCCTTCACCAAAGTATTGATCACTCGGTGACCCATTTTTGTCCGTATATCTGGATAGAGATTATCGCTCTTGGCTCTGGTTCTTGGAAGCCATTCCTAGTCCTTTCGACCTAGAGCGTCCCCAAACCTCACATCACCATCAAACAGGTAAAAAAGAGGTTTAGATTATCTCATCGATGGCCCTCAGAATCCTGTCTCTGTAAGTATTTTCCTGAACTCTTCTTCTTTGAGGGATGCCTTCCTCCCGTTTTCATAGATCTCCTTAACTCTGCTCATAACCATCATGAGCTGACCATCGCTCGGAGTCTTGCCAGTTATCTCCCGTATCTTATGCTTTATCAAGGCCCTTCCAGATTGCTTCCCCACCGTTAATCGCCGTGCATTCCCAACGAGCTCAGGCGGATACGGCTCGTAGGTCAAAGGATTGCTCAACACTCCGTGCGTGTGGATGCCGGATTCATGGGCAAAAGCGTAATCACCCACTATGGCCTTGTTAGGGGGAACAACATAGCCAGTTGCCCGGCCAATGACATCCGCCAGCTCCTTAAGCTTCTGAGTCTTGCCCTCATATTTGGTGACCCCATAATGCATGTAAAGGTTCATGATCACTTTCTCCGTCTCAGCGTTTCCAGCCCTTTCGCCTATGCCGAGATAGGTTGTGCTTGCGTAGATTCTGTCCCAAACCCGTGAAGCAGCCCTGATTGCCGCAAGGGTATTCTCAACAGCGTTGCCGAAATCATCGTGAGCATGAATCTCGACGCTTCTTATCTTCGTCTCAGCCTTGATCGCTCTTACCTTGGCCGGTATACCATTAGGCAGCGGCGCTTCGGCATCGGACAGGCCGATGCCTACGGTGTCGCATATTCTGTAGCATTCCGCACCAGCCTCGGCAACCGCGTCTATGAATCTCTTCTCAAACTCCCAGTTTGCCCTGGTGCTGTCCTCTCCGTGGACGAAGACTCTTAAGCCGTGGTCTTTCGCGGCGTACTCAACTGTTTCAACGACCCTCGCAAGAAGGTGATCTTCAGTCTTGTCAGGCCACTTGGCTCTGAAATGAATATGAGAGACGGGATGGGAGATCCCGATATCATCAAACCCGCAGTCCAAGGCGTCATCTATGTCCTCTTTGACGGCTCTGCACCAGCCGGCTATGCTGGCGTTCAAGCTCATATTTTGAACCAGCCTTGCTGCCTCCTTGTCCGATTTCTGGTAATGGTGCAGTTCGATTCTCTCAACGCCGATCTCGTCCAGAAGGCGAACTATCTCAGCGGTTTCCATGGGGGACGTGGCCAAACCAGGCATCTGAACGCCGTCTCTCACAGTAGTGTCATCGATCATGGGATCTGTGTATAGGGGCATCCTGTTGAAGTAGAAATCCTCGGGGTTCATTTTCAACGTGTTCTCTCCTTTCCCAAATATTTACGAGGAAGCTGAAAGTGGAGGGTGGAAGATCGAGATGAGGGTTTCTGTATGGATCACATTCGGATGCTGTTCGATCATCTCATAGATTATCCTTCTGAGTTCTTCAAGGCTATCAGCTTCAATGACCACAACAGCGTCAAACCTTCCCAGGACTGAGTTGGCCATCTTCACGCCTTTTATCCTTCTAGACCTTACGATATCTTCTGATGTCCCAGGTTTCACTGTGACCATTACGAAAGCCCTCAAGCCCTTACGTCGTAAGTCCGTAGAAGAGGCCATCTGCCATCACACTTTGAAGCCTTAACCAGATAATACCAAGGATGTCTCTGTGTGTATTATGTTCGGATCTTTCTCGATGACCTTGTAGAGGATCTCGTTTATGCTCTCGAGGTTTGATGCTTCGATAATGACTACGGCGTCGAACCTACCGTAGATCGAGTCTGCTTGAACAACCTCTTTAACTCTGCTCTTTATCCTCTTGACAACCTCTTCTGATGTGCCAGGTTTCGTGTTTACAAATATGTACGCTCTCATCCATTTCACCACCTTAACCTAATAATCGAGATACTTCATTATCTCCCAGGGCGTTACATAGAGGCAATACTGGTTCCAATCATTCGTCTTGTACTCTATGAAGGCATCGAATACGTGGCTTCCGAGTGTCTGATGAATCACCTCGTCGCTCTTCATCTCATCTAGGGCATCCTTCAACGTTGTCGGAAGCTCCCTTATCCCCAAAGCCCTCCGCCTCTCAGGAGACAACTTGTAGACATCCTCGTCAACAGGGTCGCCTGGGTCGCTCTTCTTTCTGATTCCGTCTAGTCCAGCCATAAGAAGGCAAGAGAATGCTAGGTAGGAATTGCATGATGGATCAACTGCCCGAAACTCAACCCGCTTGTATGAGGCATGCTCTGGCCCTTTGAAGTAGACGGGTATCCTTGCAAGCGCAGACCTGTTCCGGCGAGACCACATGACGTAGATCGGAGCCTCAAAGCCGGGTACAAGCCGCTTGTAAGAGTTCACTGTTGGACAGCATATAACGGTCAAAGCCCTAGCGTGCTCTAGCAGGCCGCCCACAAAGTATCTCCCAGTTTGGCTCAGCTCTCCATAATCATCCTTTTCATCGTACATGGCGTTCTCCCCGTGACTCCATAGAGAGATATGTACATGCATCCCGCTGGCGTTATCGAGGTAGAGAGGCTTCGGCATGAATGTGGCTATCATCCCGTATTTTTTAGCCACATTCTTGGCCACAAACTTGTAGTAGACAGTCTTGTCGGCAGTTTCGACCAAGTCTCCAAAGCGGAAGTCAATCTCAAGCTGGCCAGCGGTGGCTACTTCGTGGTGATGCGTCTCAACGCTGAGACCAAAGCTGTCCTCAAGTATCGAGGCAACCTCGTTACGATACTCGACAGTCGTGTCCTCTGGAGGAGGCTTAAGGTAAGCCTCTTTCGGTCTTAGGGTGAAGCTCCCACTGGAAATCTCAGGCGACTGAGGCAAAACCCTAGGGGCTCCCCAAGAGTCGCCTTCGCCCCCCTTTGGACTGACCCAGAGGTCCCAGACCAGCTTAGTTGGGTCGACTGAAGAGAAAATGAAATACTCCAACTCGGGGCCGAAATATGCGGCATATCCCATTTCTTCCACTGCTTTTTCCGCTCTTCTCGCAACGTGACCTCTCGAACATACTGCGGAAGGCTCTTTACTACCGTAGGCTTCGTAGACGTCTCCTATGATGATGGCGCTCTTCTGCTTTTCATCGCTCGTCCAGGGGATCACAGCTAGAGTCTTCGGATCTGGCATAAGGATCATGTCTGACTCTTCGATGGTTTTGAAGCCCCTGATCGAGGAACCGTCGAAACCTATACCAGAGGTGAAGGCTGTCCCATCCGTGTACTCTCTTGTCGGTACGACCTTGTCCTGCATCAAGCCGCGTATGTCTACGAATGTCGAGTGTACCCATCGAACGTTGTTCGCCCTTAGGGTTTCAATAGCCCTCTTTAAGGCTTCATCGTCCTCCATGCCACGCACCGCTTTTGTTCAATAACCTGACTTTGTATTATATTTTTATATATAAATCTTTCGCTTTTCGAGGGAAATGTTTATATCACCTCAAAAGAAATGAATAAACGTTCGAAGATGCCCGCAGTTCACCATAGAAGTCGGGGGATTTGAGGTTGGAAGCCGGCTCAGTTGAAAAAGTCGATGAGGTGGATCTTCGGATCATTAATCTACTCCAGCAAGATTCCAGACTGAGTTTCAACAAGATAGCAAGCAGACTCGGAATATCTGTTGGAACGGCGTATAACCGGGTTAAGAGTCTAGAGGATAGAGGAGTATTTAAGGGCTATACTGTGCTTGTGGATCCTGTCAAAGTGGGGTACAGCTTGACAGCTGTCATACTCATTCAAGCCGAGGGGAAACATCTCCTAGATGTTGAGAACGAGGTTGCGAAGATGAGCAGCGTTATCTCTGTTTACGATATCACTGGGGATTTTGATATCGCCGTAATTGCCAAGTTTAAGGATAGAACTAGCCTAAATGCGTTCATTAAAGGCCTCTTGGGTATGCCTTATGTAAAGAGAACGGTCACAAACGTCGCCCTCAACGTTGTCAAGGAAGACTTTAGGGTTAGCGTTCTACAATCCAATAAATCTGGGTAGATGTGGCGAAAATAGATCAATTGGGCGTCGTCTTCTACCGTAGATCACGACTTCTGAGTTAATCACTGGAACCTCTAAGGAGGAAAGCCAGATGAGAATCGCCATGGCTCAGATAAACTCTACCGTAGGCGACATAGAGGGAAATGCCAGGAAAATAAAGCGGTACATAGAAGAAGCTGAGAGTCGCAAGGCCGACCTAGTCGGCTTTCCTGAATTGGCCGTCACTGGTTACCCACCTCAAGATCTTTTGTATGAGAAATCGTTTCTTAGAAGGAATAAGGAGGGCTTGGAGGAGATCATTGAAGGCAACACCAACATGCTCGGGGTGATTGGCTTTGTTGACTTTTGTGATCGAAACTTATACAATGCAGCAGCTGTCTTTGAAGGAAATAGGCTTGCCGGAATTGTTCATAAGACACTTCTGCCCACATATGACGTTTTTGATGAGGACAGATACTTCAAGCCGGCAAAAGATGAGGAGATCAGGCCAATCAACCTAAAGACCAGTAAGGAAGAGGTTAATCTAGGTGTCGAGATCTGCGAAGACCTGTGGGATCAAGAATACGAGATAAAGGTCACTGACCTATTAGCCCAGAGAGGAGCCAACCTTATTGTCAACATTTCGGCGTCACCGTTCTATGTTGAGAAACGGTTCGAGCGGGAGAGACTGTTGAGGGAGAAAGCGACCAAAAATAGGGTTCCGATTTTCTACATTAACCTTGTCGGCGGCCAAGACGAACTCGTCTTTGATGGGCACAGCTTAGCTGTAGACGCCTCGGGGAATCTGATAGCGTTCGCCAAACAGTTTGAGGAAGATCTGGTGATTACCGATATTGATGTGGTGAAACGCGTGGCCCCGAAGGTCAGTCCTCCTCCGTTCAATGATGCAGAAGAGATGTTCAATGCTCTGGTCTTGGGCGTTCGCGACTACTTCGGGAAGACAGCCTTCAAGAAAGCCGTGGTTGGAATGAGCGGAGGAATAGATTCCTCGTTGACTACTTGCATAGCGGTCGAAGCCTTGGGGAGAGAGAACATTATCGGCGTATCGATGCCCTCTAGATTCTCCAGCGAACACAGCAGAACAGATGCGCAACGGCTAGCTGAAAACCTTGGAATATGTTTCAGAGAGTTTTCCATACAAGATGTTGTTGACATCTATAAAAGAACCCTAGAAAAACCCTTAGAAGAGATAAGGAAGTGCTTCAGCCTAGAGAAAGACAGGGACGACCCAGTTGCTGATGAGAACATCCAGCCCAGAGTAAGGGGAAACTGCCTGATGGACATCTCAAATCGGCTGAAGGACTTGGCAATACTGGTCTTGAATACCGGGAACAAGACTGAACTGGCGCTGGGCTACTGTACGCTTTACGGAGATATGGCTGGAGGGATCGGAGCGCTCGGAGACGTGAGCAAACTTGAAGTCTACAAACTCGCAGAATACGTAAATAAGAAAGCGGGCAAAGAGATGATCCCCAGAAACGTGTTCAAGAAGAAGCCTTCGCCCGAACTCAAAGAGGACCAGTTTGACCCCTTCGACTTCGGCATAGTCAGTCCGCTGGTCGACGAGATTATAGAAAACCGAAGAAGCGAGCAGGAGCTGATTGAGATGGGTTACCCCAAGGAGGTCGTTAAGGACACTTACAGAAGGATCAGAAAAGCGGAGTACAAGAGGTGGCAGGCACCTCCGTGCATAAAGATAACTCGAAAGGCCTTCGGCATCGGATGGAAGATGCCGATCGTCAACAAGTACAGCGGCTAGAAAGATCCAAAGACGAGAAAAGGTGGTATTCCTCTAGTTAGGTAACGCGCTTGCTGTTTGGGCTCTTCCGCCTGACTTCGATCGAAGTCAAGTGCAAATGATTACAGTGTTTAAGCAGCCGTTGGACATCGGTT
>Ga0315314_1002026_pt1 | contig 17176 bp, 11 predicted proteins | sample TDP9_MG_FD_203631 | JGI IMG/M metagenome (GOLD analysis project Ga0315314, IMG submission 203631) | Freshwater sediment microbial communities from Lake Towuti, South Sulawesi, Indonesia - TDP9 | ecosystem: Environmental > Aquatic > Freshwater > Lake > Sediment | place: Indonesia: South Sulawesi...
GGGCCGTGGGCAATGTGATTATAGATTGACATTGTTAGAGTCTGCCGCAGAGTGCCTGGGTCAAAAAGAGAAAACATAGCGATGCTCCCGCATTCGAAGATCGATATTAACCTTGTATATTCAACGGTCGAAACTTGGGTTAGTCTGCCGCCCGGAGGAGCCTGAAAAGTGCCCAAATCAGTGGCCCAGAGAATGTGACCAGTACCATTTATAACGTAAGCATCCACGAAACCATACGAGAAGGGCTTGACTCCCTTTATCGTAACCTCTCCACTACTATCCGGTCTATCGACTATATCGATTACTCCCGCAACCGCGCTCGTTCCAAATCCGCCAGCCATACCTGTCCCAAATATTGCACTGATCGCTGGAGAAACCATAGTAGCATAAGCCGTACTAGCATATGCCACGACAGTGTTCACCAATTCGTTGGGATGGTTCTCGGATGTGACAGGGTCCCAGAAAGCTGTCCTCATATTATAGGTGGAAGCTCGCACTTTCAGTGTTGCATAACCCCAATCAGCTTTACCGAAACGAAGGGGACTTTGAGACAATCCTATCTGCTGCTCTTGAAGTAAGCCCCAGACACTGCAGAACACGAATTTGACTTGGGGCCAAAGATTCTGAAAGTTTATCTTATCATAAGTATCTGACGGAGTCTTCATGTATAAGCGCATTGCATTTGTTGTGGAAAATGCGAAGCCGCCACCGTAGCAGGCGAGTGTATATGGGTCAGAGTCGAAAGAGTAGGTGCCAGTGAAATCCTGTGGGTACGCTCCTCCTTGGATATATAATGGATGAGATAGGAAAATCTTGTCCACGAACATATCCCCAAATTCTTTTCCAAAGAGAACCTGAAGCTGGGGCTGGTATCTCTTGAACAGTGTATCAACAAGCCATGCGTACCTCCCGTTAAGGCTTCCAACATTCTGGTAAACGTAGGTGCTTCCGCGGTTATAGACGCCTAACTGGTTGCTTTCGGTTGCCAAATTCAAGCTTATGAACGACTTGATCCTTCCGCCTACAAGACTGAAATGTCTGTCAACGTATTCTCTTGCGCCGGCCAATGACTGCCAGTGACCGGCAAGAGCTAAAAGTATCACGGATCGACTTGGAGGATTTTGGCTCAGAAACTTAGCTATATTCAACAGAACGGATATCCCGAGAGCATCAGTTGCGCCTGGGGAAAGTTTTGGCACAATAGACCATGAGTCGTAGTAGGCAGATATGGCTATGATTTCATCTTTTAATGAGCCAGAACCTTCTATGAAACCTATGATGTTAGGTACTTTAAGTTTAACCCAGCTCATGTTTGAGGAAATCCAGATTCTGATATTTTCATCTCTTTCCAAGGCGTCGATTAGGTAATCTCCGACCGTATCTGAAACTACAAGTCTAGGGAATTCTAGCGGTACATTGTAGACCTTTTGTAAAGCGTCCCCGCGCAGTGAATCATCTCCAAGAATATAGATTACTCCCTTTGCGCCAAAAGAGGCAGCGATTTTAAAGTACCATCTAGAGTTGAAGCTCATTAGAACGAATCTATCTGTCACGTTTGTGCCGGAATATTGATCTATGCTTCCGTCGCCCACGTATACTATGGAATCGCCTTCGAGAGGACTTTGGTAAGGCGATGGGTTAACATAATTGGGCCATATGGCATAGGCCGGAACCTTGGTTCCGTTTGGCAGAAGAATATGGGAGCCATGGTCCATGGGAACCGTGACGTTAAAGAATTCGAAATATTCTTCGTCTGTTCCAATCGGTTTTATGCCATACTTTCTGAATTCTTGGGTTATGTACTGGGCTGCATTGAAAAAGCCGGGATACCCGGTTACCCTAGAGTCGATTCCCGAGAAGAATCTTGCGTAACCCTTGATGAGGTCTTCATCTATATTATCTGAAGGTTTTCTGAAATCTATTGTGGATTCTTCATTAGCAGCGATATCTGTAACCTGATTGCTTGTGAGCGTTGACGAGAGCAGGCATAGGGCTACTATCCAGCAAAGCCTCGAGGTCTGTTTGCGAAAACTACGCATTACTATTCATTCCTTACTTAATAGAAACAGAGAAAATGTTATAAAATATTTCTGTCATATTCGTGGATGCTTTCCATATTCTCTTACCGTCTTTATGAAGAAGTCGACGTTTTTCACTGGTGTACCTGGTGCTAATGGGCTTCCATTTGACGCGATGAACCCCCCGCCCGGCGCAGCTTGGAGTTGCTCTTTCACTGCTTCCAGAATGTCCTCCTTTGACCCTCTCCACAGTGCGCTGACCGTGTCCAAGTTTCCGAAGACACATATCTTTCCATCTAAAGCTTCCTTAACTCTGAGAATATCAATGATGAAGTTCTTACGCGTCTCCTCCACCATTAAGCCATCTATGTCCAGTTCCTCCAAATGTTCGAGTATTGGCATCACGTTTCCGCAATAGTAGGATATTGGTATCATGCCCGTTTTCCGGATTTCATGATAGTAGTCCTTCTGAGCTTGTAAGAAGAAGCCCCTATACATTTCTGGGGGGATTATATCGGCGGCTATTCGGTCCTCAGATGCAATAAATGCATGGCAACCCGCCGAGGCATAAGCTCGGGCTATCTCAAGGTGGGCCTCATGATCCCTTTTGATCAGATACTTCATTACGCCAGGCTTTGTAAAGAGCCCTACTAATCCCTTCGTGAACCCCTCAGCGTATATCACTCCACTTGGTCCGCCCACATTAACGGCTACAAGAACCTCATCCCCATACCTTCTGACTATCTCTTGGACGTGGTCTACGTAACCGTTTTCAACCAGATCTTCACATCCTGTATGACTTCGCTCTATGAATCGGTCTACATCATCCTTCGTCTCAAGCCTTAACGGATCGCCATTTACGTCTCCAACAGGACCCAAGCTCTGGTCTGCTAGAATTTCACGTTTAACTCTTCTCTGTTTATCGACCAAGAAGAGTCGTCCGTTCTTCTCCTCAATCTGGTAATCCTTTCCGCTTCTAGGAACGCCACCATCTAAGTGAAACCAATCTGGCTTGAAGTGTTCGTAGAAATTCATATCTATCTTGGCCAGTTGATGGCCATCAAGCCCATGCCAAGCCCAACGAGGATCTCGACCGTAAAACTCGAATTTGTAGATCCCCCACCAGTGAGGAGCTGCCGGAACAACGTCAGGTTCCTCACATTTAAGTGCTGCCAACATGCGTTGCTTAGAGTTCGTTGAAAACCCTCCATCGTCGTAATTCATAGAATCTTCAGTTCCAAGTTGCTATTTTGCTTTTTCCTTGTAGGAACGATTAGTAGGACTTGCACCGATTGTTGTTGGCTTTACGTCAGAGTATGCCGTATCCGTGGTGTTAATCGGGGCGTCGGGAAGAGTAGTGAGACTCATCTTTCGAGTCTGGCTCGAACGAAAAGTGCACCGTCTTCGTCTTCTTGTTCAGCAAATTTTTTTAAGCGCACATCTCTAAACCTTGCCTTAACGAGCCAATGAAGAGCATCAAGCTTTCCCTCATCATTGCGGTTGGGTTGATTCTGGTGGGCGGAGTCGGCTACTGGCTTTACCAAGTCTCGCAAGGAGAAGCTGTCACGGTTCTGGAATGCATAATAGCAGAACGAGCCCCCGAGAAGCTCTACGTAAAGCTCAAATCTGTTGGAGGAAAGCCGTTACGAGTGACCAAAATAAACATAAATGGGTGGGTGAATTACACGTTTCTTGAGAGTATCATTGTTCCTCCAGGATCCACCGTTGCCATTCTGATTCCTGACACGTACGCTGGTGGCAAGATCAAGGTAAAGACTTTAGAAGGCGAACAGGCCACCGGAGACGGCTTCATGGTCGTCGTTGAAGGAACATGGCCGTGGGACGTGGACCCGGATGAACCTTGGAAACCTACCACGCCAATAACTTATGGAGGCACAATGTACGGGTCTGAAGATCAAATGCTTTGGCACAGTGAATCAGTAAACAAATCTCCGGATCTACCAGAAGAAGCAGACCCGTAAGTGGACCTGCTCTGCCGAGGGGAGGTTTGTTTTTTCCTTGAAAATTCGTTCATGAGCTGACGGTGTTCAGGTTCACAAATGCGGAAACTTGGTCTAAGATTCATCATATTTAGCAACCTTATCAAAAGGATCCGAGACGAGGCGTTGGAAAAATCGCATTTCGGTCACGTTATATTCTACTCTGGTCTGCGGTGTCTGCTAATAGGGGTTTACGCATCTTTCAGTCTCTTTCAGAAGACGCCTTGCTTCTGTTTCAGTACTGCAGTCAGTACTTAGAGCTAGTCCCTGAGGTTTCAGATTCTTTAAGAGGAAACTTACGCCCCCTAGGGCCACACCGTGCAATACTAGATTCTTGCCGCTCTTCTGAACTTTCTTGTATAGGGGAAGCCACCTAGGATCTTCTAAGCCCCGCTGTCCTGCGCCTGGAACCCACTGGATTCCGGTGAGCTCATCTATGCTAAGCAATAGATCTAGATGCGGTATCTGTCCAATCCCATCTAGATGGTAGATCGTGTAATCTAATCGGAGGCAGTAGTCCTCTAGGAAAGGTAGAACCAGCTGCTTAAACTTTGACGGGGAGAGCATATAGGCGAAGTCCGCATGTATTGGATACCAACGCTTAGGACACCAAAGCCCCATCCAAGACGATGTTCCCTCCTGACCATAGCTCATCACGATCGTATGAAGTTCATCATAGACTCTAAACCAAACCTCAGAGATCTTCTCAGATAGTCTTCTAACCTTGTCCTGGTTTCGATAGAAGTCTACTATTAGATCCTTATGCCCTCTTAGGGAAGCCGCTATGTCCGTCACTGCGCCTAGGTCAGGCAACCCCACTATGAAACGATCTCTGCCAGCCTTACAAGCCTTAATGGTTATGTCCTTTGTGTAAAGCCACCATTTATTATGCGGGCTGTAATCTAGGTTTTGAACCTCCTCCCACGGAATGGAAGTCTCATACCACACGGTTCCGCTCCTAAATTGGGCGTCAGCCCCCATGTGAGCAGCACAGACGCACGGACCCAGGTTCACCCAAAGATTAGGGTAGGCCTCTCCGCCAAAAAAAACATTTTGACACCAGTCCTCGAAACCCCTTATGCCGACGTCCGGCTTACCCCAGTACTTCAAGAAGCTCCAGATATCCCATTCTGCGGCTTCTGATCCACTTTTGGGAGCAAAAATCTGCATGAGCGGCCTGTTCAGTTCCTTTTCCCACCAAGCCCCAAACCTCTCCTTAGCTTCTTTCCAATCTTCCTTGTAGAGGAGCATAAGGACCACTGGATAGCAATCTCACTGGTTATCATCTAAGCATTATCTATAGAATGAAAAGGGAGAAACTGATGTGATTCTGGTAGGCTGAGTGTAAACCTCAATGTTTCATCTTCTCATATTTCTCGATGATTCCCTTGATTCGCCTCGTCTTCTCTGGGCTAAGTTCTGGTGCCTTGTGCTCCTTCAGATATTTCTGGGCTTTCTCTTTGGCTTTTGCAGCTATGTCTTTTCCGCCCGTCCTCAGCCAGTTGTCATATCTAGCCCTATTCGATAACTCTGGAAGCCAATACTCAGTCCGTATGTGCTTCAAGGTGTGCATCTGGTTTAGGAAGTGTCCTCTAGGTCCAACCTTCTCGATCAAATCCATTCCGAGAGTCTCAGCGTTCACGTCGATCCCTCTGATAACTCTTAGGAGAAAACCTGCTATCTCGTCGTCCATCACAAGTTGCTCGTATGAGGCTATCAGGCCTGTTGAGAACATCCCGCAGTTTATGAGAATATTTGCGCCTGAGTTTAGAGCGGCGAAGAATGTTATGATCTTCTCCCAAGCCATCTGCTCATCGTGGCATTGAGCGTCAGAGTCCGGAGCTATGCAGTGCACTGGCATACCATAGAATCTAGCTAACTGGGCATGCGCAACCCTCAGTGCTATGGTCTCTGGAGAAGCAATTATCGGGGAGGCTTCCCTCATATCAAATATGGTAGGCGCATAACCATATATGATAGGAACACCCTTCCGAACAAGCTGCGAGACGACAAGGCCCGAGAGGAACTCCGCGTTTCGAACCAGCAAGACCGCTGCTAAGGTGATCGGTGAAGTTGCTCCAGCCATAGGTTCTGGAAGGACATTGCAGGCTATACCTGATTTCGCAGATTGTATCAAGACACCCATGGACTCGCTCTCCCAAGTCAGTGGCGAGGTTGGGGAGGATTGGAACGTAGCTATTTGCGTCTTCAGAAGGTCTTCCTCCTCAGCGACTGCCTTAATCATCTCAACCAATCCCTGCGCGCTGAACCGCGTGTTCGGCGAGAAGAATAGATGCTTTCTGGTATTATTGAGCATGGCATTGCATGCATAAAGCTCGGGTACATGCGCCGGCACGTCTTGAGGTAGAACCTCCACACCGACTGCGTTTATATTTGTTAGGCAGTCTGACATTTTGGCGAAGTTGGCGACGTCTTCCACCGTGCCCTGTACCCTTTCCCCATCCTTGAGGACGTAAGAGGCGTAGAAGCCGCTGACGATGTATATGGCGTCTCCCCCGATCTCAACGCCGTTCTCCTTATCCCTATTCAGGGCGGTAAAGCTTTTTGGGCAAGACTTTAGTGCCTCTTTAACAAAGCTTTCAGGAAACTTCGCCAAGTTCTTATCGAAATCCACAACGACTCCGTTATCAGACAACATCATTAGCGCGTCTCTATCGAAGATCTTTACGCCCGTCTGCTCTAGTATCTTTAAGGATTGCTCATGAATTGCTTCAATCTCCTGTTCGGACAAAACCTTTAAAAGATTCATCCTCATGTTATCAGCCTTCCTTCACTCCTAAAAGAGCCTTAATCTTTCTAACTGCTTCGATGGCGTCGGCTGCGTAGGCGTCAGCACCCATCTGATTAGCCCACCTCTCTGAGGTCGCGGCACCTCCAATTATGACGTTAACCTTGTCCCTCAATCCGGCTTCTCTAAGCAACTTTACCACTTTTTCCTGCTCTGGAGCCGTCGTTGTGAGCAAAGCCGACATGCCTAGCACACCCGGCCGGACATCCTTAACCTTCTTGATGAACTCCTCAGCTGGCACATCAACTCCCAGATCAATCACATCAAACCCTGCAGACTCAAGCATGGAAATCACAATGTTCTTCCCTATGTCGTGAAGATCTCCATGAACAGTCCCGATCAGCACATTTCCAAGCTTTTTCAGAGTCAATCCGCGCTTACGAACCTCCTCCATCAAGACCTGCGTGCCAGCCTTCATGGCCTCCCCAGCCATTATCAACTCAGGCAGAAATGCTTGCTTCTTCTCGAAGAGGTCCCCGATGATTCTGATACCCTTCGCCAATCCTTCCTCGATCGCCTTGATGGGATCCAAACCTGATCTTGCGGCTTCGATGGCGGCTTCCTTGGCTCTTTCCACATCGAACTCCTCAACCGCTTTGCTAAGCTTTTGAAGGATAATCGCGTACTCTTTTTCCATTCCTCTCTCCTCCAAATAGCTCATTTACTGATTAGAAAAGGAATTTGCTTTAAAAGTTTTCAACACTCTAACCTATCTGGAAACTGAATGGATGCCGGAGTTTCTTTGTTCAGGAGAACAGCAGCGCGGCTCTAAGAGGGATCTACGAAGTTTTGATCAGAATCAGGAACAGCAAACCTGTGAAAAGGATTAAGGCTGTTATTAGAAAGAGCGCAGAATAGCTAAATAAATCTGCAACAACGCCTCCTATGAAAGAGGCAAGTGCCATAGATGGCACCTGCAAAGCATTGGTTACAGCGATATACGATGGCCTGTGTTCTTCTTCCGCTAGTTCAAATATAAGGTTCGTGTTCGAAAGCATAATGGCAGCGCTCCCAATTCCCGCCATAATAAACAATGGGTATAGAAGAAGCGGCGATCCTGTGAAGACTGCTAGCAATGATGCAGACGCGCTTAGAATAGCACCCAGCCTCGCAACATGTATATGGCCCCACTTGTCCCCTACGAAACCCCACAAGAGGTTGATGATCGTATTCGAACCCAGGAAAATGGAAGTTAATATGCCAATTGATATTCCCGTCAGCTCGAAGCTTCGAGTGGCGAAGACCATGTAGAACATGGTCACCATATTCTGAAAGCACAGGAATAGGTTCGCCATAATGAAGAAACGGAAGTTCCTATTGGTCTTCAGGATCGAGACTAAGTCTAGGAGATAATCTTTGAATTGAGCGTTTTCCCTAACTTGACGAGAAGCAGGCTCTTTGGTGAAAGAGAAGGAAGCTAGAGATAGAGCGAAAAATATGAAGGTCATCAGGAAGCTCAGGGAATAGCCTGTCGGGAAAGGATACTTCTCGAGTAAAATTCCGAGTAGAATGCCGCCCGCGAAACTCAGGCATCCCCCGCATGAAGTACTCAAGCCTAGAAAGAAACCTCGCTTACCTTCCGGTATCACCTTAGCCACGACATCTAACCAAGCGGGGGAAGCTATGCCGCCAGCAAAGTTGGACAGACCGTAGAAGAGAAAGAGTAGCATTAGAGTTAAAGACACAGCTGTAGACGGTGCGAAGAAAACGGTTATGGATAGGAAAAGCCAGGGAAGAACTTCCCATGAAGAGATCAATAGAACAAGTTTCTTTCTCCGTTTATACCTCTCAATGTATCGTGCCGAGAACAACGGGGGAAGAAACCAGCCGATGGATCTCAGAAAGGACAGCAGACCTATTGCCAGGTTAGACGGAGTGAGTTCGTGAACGAATACTACAAGGACCGTATTCGGAGCCGCAAAGGTCATTCCTAATGCATACAAGACAAAATCAAGAAAATTCGCAGCAAAGTTCCGCCTAAAGTTTGCTTGGACTTCCTCGTTCAATCCAGTGTGGTTATCAGTGCCAGAATGGGAGATGAATGGTGTCCTCCTTTAGCGTAATGGAGTTTGATCGTGGCGCACTTTTCTCGAATGTTGACCGAATATGGAGTCTCGTCAGTAGGAGACCGTGATATCTATCGGCTGTTCAAGATGGCCCAGATTTACTAGTTCTTTCTCTGAGTCGAAGTCCGTCCAGTCTTTCCAATCCACCTGAACCTTCCGAATCCTGAGCTGTTTTGGATGTCTGAAGCGTACGCTTATGGATTTAGGCGGGTTCCTTTTTGGGGGGCTCAGAGTCATCTTTATGAAGCCTTCGGAGACCTTAGATTCAACCTCGAACGACATTTTTCCAAAGTATGTGGCTGCGTCGCTTACTGATATGCGCCTTCCATCTTCAAGCCATTCTCGTGGGACAGCCGGCAAGAGAAGCAGGCCCTCTCCCTTCTCGTAAATCAGTGCAAGCCTCAGGCAATAGCACGATATAGCCTCGTCTGAAGTTTTGAAGTGATCGCCAGCCCAGTCTGCCATCGTTGGCAGCGGGTGCTCGGTCAGCATGCGGGTGTCCGGGTAAAATGCTACAGCGAAACAGTTGAAGAAGGCTCTTAAGTAATGCTTCACGTCGTCTCTCCAGAGGTAGGGAATTGGGAAGCCGTAGAGGTTAGGCTGCATCGAGAAGCCGCCCCTGCTGAGCCAGTAACGGTCAAAATCTGGAACTGTGTAGCCGTACTGCTCAGAGATGAATAGGTTATCCTCGTAATCTTTCAATATCCACTTGGCTTCCTTCGAGCACGGATCGATCAAACCGCATAAGAGGAGGCCGTGGATCGCTCCTTCTAGAGTCTCTCGGATCCATCCGGCATCTCGACCGCGTCTGGTGGGCCTGGATGGAAAGTGCGGAACCCATGTTCCATCCCTAAGCTTGACAACCGGACTTCTTAGTGCTGCTTCGGCTATTCCGGCGAGAAGATCTTTCCTGTACGCTTCAGCTTCCTCTTTAAGCCTGGAAGCTTCAGGGTGATCTATCTCGCTCAGAACTTCGGCTGCTGATTTTAACCCTCGCCAAGCGTGGGCATTTGTGACGACCCAATGCCAGAACTCTGTAACATCCTCAAGGCCGCCTGGCGGCAAGAATCCCCATTCGATTGCCCTTCTTCCTTTCTCGTCAGTCTGCATCGTTGTTTGTCTTTCTCTGATGACCCAGTCACACCCTTTTGTTAAGTTGGGAGCCACCTTTCTTAACCATTCTTTGTTGCGACTATATCTGTAATGTTCGGCTAGAAGCCAGAGGGACCAGCCGTGGTGCTGCCCGTATTGGCCGCATTCGTAGCCTCCAGCTCCATAGAATACTCCTTCCTTCGTCGAGTATTTTCCAGCTGGCGCGGCGGTTCCCTGGTAATGCGTGAAGACCTCGAGGCGCCGTTCCGCTTCGTCATGCAAGCCCCTCCGGTCGAGTTCACTTACCACCATGGCGCTTTCATTCGGGAAGAATCCATAGTAGAAAGAGCTAACCCTACATATGTACCTCTGGGAATCAGGTTCCTTATCGTCAGTGATATGAACATGGCTTAAGTAAGCGCGGTAATAGTCGCTTAACCATTCATCTGGAACCTCGATCTTCGCACCCTTACTCAACAGACTGAGCCAGTACTCTACTACTTTTCCTCTTTCCATATCGTAATCTAGAGCCTTTAACTTGTCAAACTCCGAGTTCTCTAGAAGGGTTATAGACGGTATTCTAAGGTAGAATGTATGACTTTCACCCGGTTTGAGGTTCAACTCGTAGGCGAGGTAGCGCTCAGGGCTACTGGTTGGGGAATACCCACCCTGGACGTTTCCCTTACCGTTTGTGTCCAAGAAGTACCTTAACCTTTGTTCAGGCGTCCTCGCTCTGTGTGAAGCCAAGACGAAGCCATCCTTATACTCTAGACGTTCACTTACTCCGGTTGGATCTCTCCACTGCTCCTTAGAAATCGAGGCTAGCTTTAGACTTACTTTTTTGCGTGACATGCTTTGCGAGGTAATGGTTATCCTCGCCATGCATACTACTGGATCGTCTCCATGTATCAACTCCTCTCCCTTAAGGTCATCCAAAACGTCCTTAAACAGCAAGGTGGCGAAGGCTTCCTGCTCATAGACGACGCCATCCTCAACCCACCTAGCATATATGATTGGCAGGAATGCTTTCTCCAAATGTCTTTTCTCCGGCTCAGCATCCGGAAAACCAAAGCTGTAAGCAATGGCATCGCCGTCCCAAAGGAACCTGTCGGAGTACTTCGACCTCAGGGAATACTCAGGTAGTCTACCGTGAACATTCCAAAGTTTGGGACAGAAGACCGTGCCCCGCGTGTCAATTCCGAACTTCTGCCTTCGCCCCTTACAACTAACGATGAAGTGAATACCCTTCTTCTTGGGAGGCAACTCCTCCGAAGCTCTCTTAAGTGTCTGTTCAGGCATCCTATCAACCAAGTCATAAACGGTAGTTGAACCCCTCTCAGCCAGTTCGGAAGAGTAGGCCCTAAGGTCTACATCATCAGACGATTGAGAAATCAGAACATCATAATCTCTGATAAATATCTGTTCGCTCCTTTCCAAATCACTCATCGAGAAAGAGAAGCTATGGGCCTTCGACCTAACAGTAACAATGGTCTTGTCAAGGCTATTAACGTTATCATTATGAGCATACCACACCGTTATTTTGATGCAGTCGGTTTCGTCCTTCTTAACTGTTGATACCCAAGAGTTGCCTGATACAATCTTAACTTTGGTCGCTGGCTTAAGTGGCTTCAGGTCGGCCAATTCGCCGTTGAACACCTCGATCGAGCCGTCCCAAACCTTTTCTGATGCATCTGCACAACCCCACTCGACGGAGACTTCCATCTTCCTCCAGATGGAGTTCGTATAGACTTCGAAGCTCTCGGCTTCAGGGAGGTCTTTTGACGAGATTACCCTGATCTTTAGCGTTCTACGGTACTTCACGTCGAAGTCTCCGAATTCTGGGAATTCCCGGTTCACGGGGTTCAACGTGAGCAGCCAGATGCCTCCATTGGGCTCAAAGTTGAAGTCCGCATCCTTCCATTGCCCGTTATAGAAGTCGTCTATCGGTCCCCAACCTGAACCCCCAGCGCCGACGGGACCTCTAAACCTGGGCCAGTGATTCTGCCAGTACTGCAACTTGACTTGTTCTTTGCTAATGTCCTTTGGAGGCGATTTGAAACGCAGAAGAACGGCATAGACATCTCTCGGGTCGTCCCACATAACGCCTAACTCTCTTGGCATCCTCCAAGATCTGCCATACCTAGCAACATCGACAGAAGATTCCGACCGAGGTGTTGAAGAAAAAGCATTCGAATCCATCATTTTCATTCCCCTAAAGTGTTGTGTTAATACGACCTATGGGAAGGGTACTAATATGCTTTGTCCTATACTTTGCACTCAGCCGTCGATTTATCCAGTAACCAGTAACCAAAAGGCTTAATAGCCGTGATCTTCAAGAGCTGTGTACGGCGGGTGAGTGGGGTCACCTCCACCCGTTCCGCTCTACAAATCCCGGCGTTGGAGGTGAGATTACGGAATTTGAGAGTAAAGATGCTGCTCTGACAGCTTTCTTCGCGTCCTTATATGCTGTCTTAGTGATTTTTCAAGGAATAAGCGCCGCGGCAGCAATCCAACTCCGCTTCGCGGATTCGTTGATTCCCTTGGCCGCACTCTTCGGTTTGCCCACCATCCTAGGTGTGTCCATAGGATGCGTCATCTCCAATGTTTATCTATCAGCCTCTGTGCCATACGCAGTTTATGATATACTGCTAGGACCATTCGCCAACTTCGTCGCTGCGGCAATAATCTTTAAGCTGAGAAAAAAGATTCTTGCTGGTTGTGTTCTCGGAGCATTCCTTGTCGGCTTAATTGTCGGTAGTTACGTCTGGTTGCTGTTCCCGCCTCCACAGGGCATCTTCGGTCTTCAATTACCAACAAATTGGTCTCCTTGGCTTCTTAGCACAATTAGCCTTACGGTGAGCAGTTTGTTGGCTCTGGCGCTGTTTGGTTATGCCTTATTCAAGGTTCTAAGCCGTCCAAGTACCCTCGAGATGCTGAAGTCTCGCGGATTAAAGGTCTTCATATAAAGCCAGTATGGAAAAGAATTATTCGAACGACATGAATTGTTCAAGTCTGGTTAGCCCGATCATCTCGTCGAATTCCAAGCCTAGGGCATCCAGAACTTGGTCGAAGGTTGAACGCAAGTAGTCTACGTACTTATCAACATCCACCTCATTCTTCGACGCGAGTTCGACGGGTTTAACATGCGGCTCCTTAATAACCTTCACGAACCTGATGGTATCCCCGGCTTTGATTTCGCGCCCCCTCTTCTGGAGGAGAAATGCGGCTTTAACGTGTTGTGGCGTAGTCTTGTCGTAAGCCAGAGGGATCTTACCTAAGACAACTTCAAAGGCTAGGTCGTTCAGGTCATCCCACTCACGCCGCTTTAGCTTTGAGTAACATTCCCGGATGATGTTTTTGACGTCTTTCTTAGCCTTCTCAAAGTCGGCTGGAGATTTAACCTGGCTTAATCGATCTTCCATTTCGTCGAACGACACCTTTATGAGCATAGGGATATGCCTCTTCTTTCCCGTCAATCCTTTGACGTCAACTTTTCCGTCTTCAAGTATCCCCAGGTAATTCTTTTTCCTGGAGCTTAAAACGGCGTAACGATAGAGCTTATCGGCTTCAAGTTCAATCCCTAATGTATTTTTGGACCACTCAGCCAGCGCTTCAATCTTTCTTTGAGGCGGGTTCTTCAGGAAAAGACTGTCTGTGTCCCCATATATCACTTCGATACCCAGCTCGTGAGCTCTATTGATCGTCTCCGTTATGATGTTCCTGCCAATAGCCGCTGTAGCCTCAGCGACTGGCGGGCAGTAAAGGTCAAATGTTTCTGCACCAAACACCCCATATGAGGCATTAAGTATAACCTTTAACGCGCTTTGGATGACGTTGTACCAGTTCCGTATCTCACTTGGGAGATTCTTGTCTTTGGCCTTCGGCTTATACCATCTAACCCTGAGGTCCCTTAGCGAGCCAATCAACGCACTCTCTAAGGCTCTCTGCTTCTTGCAGATCCAGTGCGGGGTATCCGGTACCTTATTGTCCCTGCACTCCTTATGCGAGCACAGGATCGACTGGTAGCCCAGATTGAACACTTTTATTATTGAAGGGTACAGGCTTTGGAAGTCCATCACCGCTACATTGAAGTGTATCCCCGGAATCGGCTCGACGACGATCGCACCCTTGTATTTCTTCCCCTTTATGATAGCCTTTGTGGCGGTCTGGCCTTTAACCGCAATTATGTCCTCTTTATTTGGGATCAGCATACCCCTTCGCCGGTGCTCATACTGCATGAAGCTTCGAATCCATCTCGAGACGCCGAGGCGGCTTACATCCTCCATGGGCATACGGCTAATCCTGGCAAGTACCAATAGAAGCTTCATCACGAGGTCGTCATCGTACGCGGTGAGGTCAAACGTGATCTCCGCATCGTTCAGACAGTATTCAGCGAGTTCGCCATATGAGAGTTCAGACAAAGGCTTGGAAATCTCAGTCTTAGCCCGTCCGACCAAGGCCTGACCAACTTCGTCTAGGTCCACATTGCGATACTTCTGCGCGAAGGCGTATATCTGGATCGACCGATTGAAAAAGAACTTATAGAGATCGATGTGGACCCCCTCCTTAAGTAAGCACACTTCTCTTCCAGGCTCTATCGGAATCTCATCTCTTCTGAAACCGAGATTCAAAGCCCTATGATAAAGATACCTAAGGTCAAAATCATCTCCATTGAAGGTTATGATGAAAGGATAGTCTGACAGTGCTCTGAATACGGCCTTAAGCAGGTCGTTCTCCGAGCCATAGAATTCAACGATAACATCCGAGGGCAGCCCGATATCTCCCTCTCTGATTCCTTCACGTTTCAAGAGTAAGACTCTCTTTTTACCATCAGATCCCGCAAGCGAGACACATATGACCTCGTTGGCAGCCTCTTGCGGATCGGGAACACGGGTTGCCACAGGCGAGGAGACCTCAATATCCACGGCTACCCTTCTCATCTCTGGGGCGGGATACTCGAGAAGCCTAGCCCACATCTTCAGACATGGGATAAGGTCCTTAGGCTCATCCTCAAAATAGTAGGTCAGGAGGTCTTCAACTTTCTTCTCAAACTCTTCATTTTTCACCGGGATCAGCTCACCATCCCTGATTCTGTAGGGCATCCCGAGCTCTAACTCTTGGTCGTAGATGTAACATTCATAGTACTTTATAGCTGCCTCCCAGACCTTGACGTCCGTCTCGGATCCGAAGACTACCGGGTAGTCCTGAGGTACTATATCTCTGATGCAGCCCTTTGGCCGACCGCCTATTGCTAACGGGTCCTTAGCCACTATCTTGGTTACAGTTACCTTCCTATCGAGAAGAACGTCATACTTGTCCTCAGTCTGGAAGTGGTCAAACCCTGGATGATCAACTAAACGTTGGATCTTTTCAAGCTCATGTGGCGGTATATTCGTGAAACAGTAGGGTTTGTGTCCTCGCGTGTCATATGAGCAGTAGATCCGTTTTGACACTGGTTCATAAAGTTTCATGAGGGCGCTTTGGCGTTCCCCATCGTAGGTGGCGGATACAAGGAACGATGAAGGCAAATCTTTAGGAGCGATTGACCGAGAATCTTCAACAGCCTCTGGCAGCTGAGTTTCCATTGAAGGAGATGACTCTGTATGACTCCTCATCTCAGGTTCATCTTTAGATACGCCCAAGAATTCGTCTAAGGACTTGATTCGCATCCTTCACCCTTACTCTATCTACATGACAAATAAATATTAATCATAGTACAAGTTATCAGTTTATATGGCATTAGCCGGGTTTCATTTTCCGCATTCTCATTCGATTTTCCAAGCAATAAATGATGTTGTTTTAGGATTTGGACCTTGATTTGGGATCATGAAACTAGCGATTGCTGGCACCGTTTCTTGCGAAGGTACCACATCGTTTCTGGAATGAGTAAAAGGTGGAAAACCAATGGTGACTACTGGGAACTAGACTCTATGCCGATCCACCTCTTGTAAGCTTCGAATATTCTTCTAAGTTCTCTAACAGGCTCGTCATGCAGATCCACTCTCAAGCTTAGGAAAGGGCGAATCTGCATCAGTTTCTCTTCGCCAACCACCAGCAAGGCAGCGGAAACCTTTCCCCTTTTGTCGCCTCCCGCCGCGTCTCCAGCCTCTAAGGCTTTCATCAGTTTTTCAGCTAACCATCCTGTTGAGCTTTCGAACGCTTCAACCATGGCCTTGAGAACAATGCTGGAAACAAGCATGTTGCCCGCAGCTACGCAGTTCTTTCCGGTTATATGGCCCTTCCACTCGACATTCTCTTTCCCTGTAAAGGCAGCTTTCTCTCCAGCCCTGTCAATAATGGTGACCTGTCTAAGCTCTCTATTCGGATCCTTGCTCAACATTGTCTCCAGGGCCACTTTAGGAGAGAGGCCCATCTTCAGGAGTTTCAAGCCTTCGATCCCGTAAAGGATATCTGTTTGGGCTTGGGTGGCTATGGCTCCGACACCTGCCTCCGCGTGGGGAACGACGCTGCCAACAGCTGGTACAGCTGTTGAGACGCATACACCTAAGGAGGAAGTTTTCGGGCATTTCGCAACGAGAGAAAAAGTACCCATAGGATTCGCCTGATTCTGACCACATTTCTACATTGATTTCATCGCAATCATGCAAGTTTACTAGTGTCATGATCATTAATACCTTGCGCTGGTACATAGAAGAGAAAGGAACTACAGCAATCCCTCCGCCTTGACCCATGATTAAAGCCTTGAAGTCGCGCTTGCGCTAACGAGTCTCCCGTCGGATATTGAGTCTTTGGTTAAAGGAAACATCAGGGTGCTAGCTTCGAGAGACCTCTTGCTGGCGATGATTGTAGGACTTGCAGGTGGGCTAGCTCCATAGCCCCCATCATCCGGGGTCACACATCATTCTATATGGTTTGCCGGGTCCGGGAAAGACTTTGATTGCACGCCTAATTCAGAAAGGACTGTCAGCTGAGGTGGTTGATGAAACCATGATCGAGGGACAGGATCAAAAGGCCTTCGTATTTCCCATTCCCTTCGCGAATGGAAAATGAGGGAGATAATGGAGAAAGTCAGCGAGATCTTGGCACACGAAGGGAATACTGTGATAATGGAGGGGAAACCGGTTGTATTTGCAGCTGAGGAAAGCGATATGGGCTAGTAATCTTGCTCGCTGCGTCCAAAGATGAGATGGTCCGCAGAGAAACGAGAAATCTCACTTGCCCTAATCTGTT
>Ga0315314_1002027_pt1 | contig 17176 bp, 14 predicted proteins | sample TDP9_MG_FD_203631 | JGI IMG/M metagenome (GOLD analysis project Ga0315314, IMG submission 203631) | Freshwater sediment microbial communities from Lake Towuti, South Sulawesi, Indonesia - TDP9 | ecosystem: Environmental > Aquatic > Freshwater > Lake > Sediment | place: Indonesia: South Sulawesi...
ACAGGATCCTTTCCAATAAGAAGGCCTTTGTAATCCGAGACGAATCTCCTATCGAAGTAATGGGGTCCCCGGCCCCAAAATTGCGTCCGAATCAGGCTCAGTATATTAAGACGGGTCTTGCCCTTGACCAGTGGCTTGTTCCATATCGATGCCAGGGGTGAACAGGCATCGCCGTGATAAAGCCAGGGTGTCGAAACAAACATAATATAGTTCTTAATGCAACCACCAACACCGGACCAGAAATGGGTTCTCAAGGGCCGGGCATTGATCAGCGCAGTGGAGGATCGGAAGATAGCATTATCCAACACACCCCGATCATCGATACTGATATTCTTCTTTGGAACGCCCACATCAAGCACTCGTTTCTGGATAGCCATCTCCAATTCCTCAGGGGTGGGGAGATGAAACCAGACATTGCTCTTGATGCCTACAATATCATCCGGTTTAATTAGCTTTTTCCAGGCTCGAATCGGCTTTTTTTCACCCAATAATTTACAGACACCCTGATCGAGCATTCGCTGTATAATCTTCGGATTAATGCGACTTTGCTGATCGATCACATTCTTATCTCGAACGAGGACGACCTTTACCTTTTCTCCTACCCGAACCTTTTTTCCCATGGATAAGCCTAAACCCAATGAGCTTGTTAAAGCAGTATAGAGAGTACCTCTAAGAAAATCCCTTCGTGTGATCACTCTGCTCTTTTTCATGATCCTCTTCCTTCCAAATTCTTTCCGGTGGTCTGGATCAATTCTTCTGCCTTTTCTTGAGAGGGTGCGTCGAAAACCACAGTAACATACTTCCTATAGGGCCGGACTGCGGCCCATTTGGCATTCTCCATCCTGACCGATCCTGAGGACGATGCCTCAGGCATAAAGGCCTTGACGAAACTCTGGAATGCTTTTGTAGCCAATTGTTCATTAGGATATTCGATCAATACGAGAAAGGTTTTACCTTTCGCCTGAGGCGAAAGATAATGAGCGAGCACCGAATTGGTTCGAGCTCCTAAGTTTAGAATATTTTCGTGGGCAACAAAGTAATGGTAGTTAAGGCTCTGGTGATGATGAAAAAAACGAATACTTCTTTCGACAAGGTCTCCTCTGGGAAGATAACTAAGCAATTTTGGCTTTTGGCCCTCAGTCTTTATGGAGTTGGCAATGCCTTTCCCGATCTCCAAAACGTCCTGTTTTGTCGAAGATGTCTCTTGTTCCGCATAAACATTGACAAAATACTTTCCCTTCCAAAATCGAAGGAGTCCTCCTCCATAATCGGATCCTTGGCCGACTTGCGGATCTTCACCCTCGGTCTCGAAAGAAAAGACGCCAAATGCGTCTTCTGATAAACCCATGTCAAAGAGTTCGACGATGATCGATGGGTGATTTGGCTTCGCATAACGACGGACCATTAAGAGTTTAAATGCGTACGAGCGATACAGCTCGGCTGCACCGTCCATATATCGAAAAGTCGTGTTTCGGTCGTAAAATTGATCTTTTCCATCAGACTTATAACCTTCCATTTCCACCGGGAGCAGCTTTTTCATCTCCGTCCTCATATCAGACCGGTCCTTTGAAAAGGCCGATGCAGCGGTCATCACAGCGATGGAGATAAAAAATGAGATTAGCAATGGTCTCATTTTACTGTTGTCAGTAAAAGAAATAATTAAATTGTCATTCTTCCAGTCATTCCTGAGTAGGGTAATATTTATGATATCGCTAAACCACCGACCATGTCAATTTAATCATTGTCAAACAAGTCTTGCTTGGAATTCTCCATTGAATTGAGATTGGTTTTCTTTTATAAAATGGGAAGATCAAATACTAAGGGGGACATGGATGGAAAGTGCTCAACCATCAGACGAGAGAGTTGTTCGGAGCCACTGTCGGATATGCCATGGAGGTTGCGGGGTTCTGGTTCATGTAAAGGAAGGCAGGGTCATAAGGATTGAAGGTGATCCTGAGTCGCCAATCAGCCGGGGAACCCTCTGCCCTAAAGGGATCGCTTCGATTCAATTAGCTTACCATCCAGATCGAATCCTCTATCCTTTAAAGAGGAAAGGAGCCAAAGGAGAGGGCAGATGGGAGAGAATCTCCTGGGATGAGGCATATGATCTTTTGAGATCGAAGATGAACGAGTTTAAAAACCGATACGGAGCCGAGTCTATCGTTCTCGGTTACGGGACAGGACGGGATAACGAGGCATTCATTTACCGATTTGCGAATTTATTGGGTACACCCAATGTCCTGACAGCTGGCCATATGTGTTATGGACCGCGGGTCTCTATTTCTATCGTTACCTGCGGCAATCTGCCTGTTTGTGATTATGAAGGGAATCCTCGATGCATCATGGTTTGGGGAAATAATGCGATCATCTCAAATCCAGACGAATACAAAGGGGTCTATCTCTCGGATGCCTTGGCGAAAGGAGCTAAATTGATTGTGGTCGATCCCCGGTTTACCAAACTCGCTGATCGATCAAATCTCTGGCTTCAGCTCCGGCCGGGAACAGATGCAGCTCTGGCACTCGGCATGATCCATGTCATTATGGAAGAGGGGCTTTACGATAAGGATTTTGTTAAGGATTGGGTTTATGGCTGGGAAGAGTTTGTGGTTCGTGTAAAGGAGTACTCCCTTGCGCGGGTCTCCGAGATTACTTGGGTTCCTGAAGAGAAGATTCGAGAAGCCGCAAGGCTCTTTGCGACAACGAAGCCAGCCTGCATCCAGTGGGGGGTTGCCATTGAACAGAGCATCAATGGTGCCGATAATAACCGAGTACTCATTGACTTAGCTGCCATCACAGGAAATCTCGATGTTCCAGGTGGCATGGTCTTTTATGTCCCTCCTCCTACGATGAATGCAGGTCAATTCGGCGCTCATAAGCTCCTTCCCCCCGAACAGAGAAAGAAGCGACTCGGTGGAGATGTCTTTAAATTGGCGGATGCCTTTGCCATCATCAATCCAAGATTTGTCTGGGATGCGATCCTCCATGAAAAACCCTATCCGGTGAAGATGGTCTTCCTCATTTCTTCGAATCCTGTCATCACCCGGGCCAATGCTTCGATGGTTTATGAGGCCCTAAAGAACGTCGACTTTTTCGCTGTCTCAGACTTCTTCTTAACGCCAACGGCTGAATTGGCCGATCTCGTTCTTCCGGCAGCCACATGGCTCGAAATGGACTATGTGGCAGAGTTCTGGAAAAGGCATGGTTATGTATTGGCACGACAAAAGGTGATCCAAGTAGGAGAGTGTAAATCAGATCACGAGATGCTCAATGAACTTGGGAACCGAATGGGCCAGAAAGAACACTGGTGGCCCACCATTCATGATGCCTTAAATGCCATCCTTGCTCCTTCTGGATTGAGATTTGAGGAGTTTGTGAGGAAAGGCTTTCTCCGGGGGAAGATGGAATATCGTAAATACCTGAAGAAAGGGTTCTCAACTCCCACTGGGAAGGTCGAACTCTATTCAACACGTATGAAAGAATGGGGATACGATCCACTCCCCCAGTTTCGAGAACCTCCTGAATCTCCTGTGAGCCGGCCGGATCTCCTCAAGGAATATCCTTATATCCTCATTACTGGGATGCGTCCCACTGCTTTCTTCCATTCGGAACACCGGCAGATTCCATGGTTAAGAGAACTCCTGCCAGAGCCCTTTGTTGAAATCCATCCTGAGACAGCGGAGAGAGAAGGAATCAAAGAAGGAGACTGGGTTGTGATCGAATCTTTACGAGGGAAATGCTTTCAGCGAGCTAAATTGACTCTGGGGATCGATTCGCGAGTGGTCGGCGCGCAGCATGCGTGGTGGTATCCTGAAAAGGATGCTCCTGGGCATGGATGGCAGGATGGCAACATCAATCTTCTCACAGACAATGATCCTGCCACCTGCGACCCGGCCATGGGAGCAACCAATTTGAGAGTTCTGCTCTGTAAGATCTATCCAGCCCTACATCCCTCCTCTCCCTTGGGAAGAGGGATAGGGGGTCGAAAGGATATAGGCGACTTTAGTCGTCTATTGGTTCTTTGTCATTCTGAACTCGTTTCAGAATCTCGCAAGAGCCGTGAACTAAAAAACAGATCCTGAACCAAGTTCAGGATGACATCTTTGGTTGGCATCATGAAGAGAAGGAAGAAATGAAGATGACTAAAAAACTTGCGCTTCTCATCGATGATGAAGCTTGCTGGGGGTGCGACACCTGTGAGTTGGCCTGTAAGCAGGAAAACAATCCTCCTGATGGATCGCGTTGGATTCGAGTAAGAACAAAAGGGGTTCAGAACGTAAACGGAAAATTGAAGCTCACTTATTCTCCAGCTCGGTGCCTCCAATGTTCTAAGCCTCCTTGTAAAGATGCTTGTCCGGTGGATGCAATAAGTCAAAGGCCTGATGGCATTGTTCTCATCGATCCGGAAACCTGTAATGGATGTAAGGCCTGCATTGAAGCTTGTCCATTTGGAGTGATGCAGTTCAATGCAGAAAAAGATGTGGCGGAGAAATGTCACCTCTGTTATCACCGAATTGATCGAGGTGAGAGACCCGCCTGTGTGGATAAGTGTATTGGTAGATGTATGTATTTTGGAGAGATTACGGAATTGCTCAGTCTCGTGGGTGATAAACGGTGGAGATCATTTTGTCAATTCTATTGAAATCCGTTCTCCCTCCCGAAAGGAGTTGAATTTATGGATCATCTCGTGAGAATTCTTGACTCATTCCATCCCGGTTGGCGGGAAAGAAAATGTATGGATGGGCTTATCGCTATCCTTAAAGAGCGAGTCATTCCCACCTATTCTTCTCTGGAGGCAAGGATAGAAAAAAATAAAGCTGTATTTTCTAAGGAGTGGGATCAAATAATCTCAGCCTTGAAAGATGCTCATTTTTTCAAGCTCTTTGTTCCTACAGAATATGGAGGACAAAAATCATCCGAGCAGGAAATCTATTTTGCGATGGAACTATTGGGATATGTCTCGCCGGGTTTGGGTATCATTTTTGTATCCCATGGACGAGCTATCGACATTATTCTCAATGGAACTCAACAGCAGAAAGAAGAGTATCTTCCTAAGATGGCGGAAGGGGATTTTGGAGCCATCGCCATGACGGAAGAGATGGCGGGTTCCGATGCAAGCGCGATTGGGCTTAAGGCAGAAAGGGTTGGTGATCATTATCTGTTCAATGGAAAGAAAATCTTCATCTCTAACAGTGGATTGGCGCGCCACTATGCTATTCTGGCAAACACAAAAGGGACTCGAGGTCCCCGCTCCCTGAGTGTGTTTATTGTGGAAAATGATGTACCAGGTCTGACCACAAAAGAGTTGCCCGAAAAAGATGGGTTGAAAATATTACCTACGGGCCAACTCATCTTTAAAGATTCACCTATCCCGTACAAGAATTTAGTGGGAGATGAGGGGATGGGTCTACTCCTAACGCTCGATGTTATTGACAGAGGGAGAATTCACATTGCCGGTATCTGTTGTGGATTAGCCTACCGGATTTTCCATGAAATCTATCATTATGCCCATGGAAGAAAACAATTCGATCATCCCTTGACCAGCAGTCAAGGAATTATTTTTGAAATCTCCGATATGTTCACCCGTATAAATGCTGCAAGGGGATTATGCCTGCATGCCTTGAGACAAGTTGGAACGTCATATTATAGGGTGAGCTCTTCTCAGGCGAAGCTGTTTGCCTCCCAGGTAGTTATGGATGTAGCTGCCAAGGCACAAATATTAATGGGTGGAAGAGGTTACTTCAAGAATGACTTGGTCAACCAGCTGAGTGCAGATGCCAGGGGCATGGAATATCTTGAAGGAACCTCTAACATTCAAAAGATGATTATTGCCCGGGAGTTATTCAGGATGTACCATAAAGAGAAAATAGTTTGATTGATTTTTGTTTACGATGGAAAAGAAAAACTTTGTCGTCATTTCAAAGGGAAAAAATCCCTATAAAACAACAAGATTAGCGCTTCAGAAATTTCCTTTACCAAATCTGAAGGGAAAGAGGGTCCTAATAAAGCCTAATGCGGCTCGATTGGCCTACCCTGGCGATGGTGTAACGACACATCCTTTGGTGGTCGCAGCTACCATCGATCATCTGAAAGAAAAGGGGGTGGGTGATATCGTGATGGGTGAGAGTTGTATTTTTGGACTAAATGCTCAAGAGGCTTTTCGAGTGACAGGCATGAAAGAGGTTTCTGAAAAGGCAAGAGTTGAACTCATCGATTTAGATCGAGTCGCCCCAGTAGAAGTAACAGTCCCTGAAGGGAAGGTCATAAAAAAGATTAAAGTCCCCAACATTCTAAAAAAATTCGATTTCATCATCTCCGTCCCTGTTATGAAGACCCATATGCATACCCAAGTGACACTGAGCATCAAGAATATGAAAGGATTATTATGGCGTAGGGAGAAGGTAAGACTTCATCAACTCAAGTATCATAATAGAATCACTAAGGGGTATAAAGAATTAGATATCGCCATTTCGGAAATGGCTTCGATTCTTTTCCCGGACTTAGCCATCATTGATGGCACTGTGGGAATGGAGGGGATGGGGCCAGCATATGGCAGGTTAAGAAAAACGGGAATAATCGTTGTGGGGAATAATGCCCTTTCCGCAGATGCCGTGGCAAGCAGACTGATGGGCTTTGACCCAGAAGGGATACCCCATCTGAAATTATCAGCAGAGAAGGGTTTGGGAGAAATCCAACTTGAAAAAATTTCAATCCAACCGAATGACTATTTAAAATGGAAGACTCCTTTCAAACCACCTCCTTCCAAACTCTCTATCCCTTTTCCTGATGTCATGCTCTATGATGAGGGATGCTGCAGTGCCTGCCTTTCAACGTTGTTGGTTTTTTTGCGGAATTATCATTCCGAGCTTTCCGCCTATCGTTTGGAGGACGAAAAGGTTCATGTTGGGGTTGGGAGAAATCTGAATGCCTGCCCGAAGGGGACAATCTTAATAGGAAACTGCACATCTAAGATGAAAAGAAAGGGTATATTTGTTCAGGGATGCCCACCCGTGGCTTCGAACATACTTAAAACATTAAGAAATCTCTGCAGATAGGTTTGTTAAGATCGAGGCTTGGCATGAATTGGCAATTTTTCGTTTAATATCGGGATGTTATCAAGCGTCAAAAATTTTTCAAAGATTTTTCTTGACATGAAATCGGGGCTGTGTTAAAGAGGAAATACTTTAGAGGACAGAAATGGATCAGCTTCATATTTTTGATTTTAGCAGTGGGTATAACTTTTATTGGTTCTTTTATTATGCCGAAGTCTACCCACTGCCATTGGCTGATCATTAAAAAATAGTTGTAACAGTTCAGGCCGTGGGTAGATTAAAACGACCCACGGCCTTTTTATTTTGAGCCGTGGGAAAATTCTTCTCACGGCTTTTTTATTCCGACATAATGAGACCGTGATTGAGATCCTATGGTCGGGATGTCGCCCCAGAGAGGCGTTATGAAAGGTGTAAGAGTCTTACTCGTGGGGCTCCATTTTCGGCAAAGAAGGAGGAAGGTCATGATAGGGAAAAGGATTCGCATGGGACGTATTATGAATCCAAATTCTGGAAAGACGGTGATCGTTCCTATGGATCATGGAGTGACTGTGGGACCGATGGTGGGATTGATCGACATAAGAAAGACGATTGATGCCGTAGCTGATGGTGGGGCCAATGCCATTGTCATCCACAAGGGATTGGTTGAGATTGGAGACCGTAGAAATGGAAAGAATATCGGTTTGATCGTTCATCTTTCAGCGAGCACCCGGATAGCGCCTGATCCAAATTCCAAAACACTGGTATGCACTGTGGAAGAGGCGATCAAATTGGGAGCAGATGCCGTATCCATCCATGTAAACCTCGGGGCAGAGGATGAAAAGTCCATGTTAAAAGACCTGAGTTTCGCAGCCAAAATGGCTATGGAATGGGGAATGCCGCTTTTAGCCATGATGTATACGAGGGGTCCCAAAATAGAGAATGAATATGAGATGAAATTGGTGAGGCATGCTGCTCGAGTGGGAGCGGAATTGGGAGCGGATATTGTCAAGGTTCCCTACACCGGATCTCCTGAAAATTTCCGCGAGGTGGTTGAGGGTTGTTTCGTCCCAGTGGTGATCGCCGGTGGGGAGAAGATGGGAAACGACAAGGATATCTTGGAAATGGTTGAAGGGGCGATCTCAGCAGGAGGAGGGGGCGTGTCCATTGGCAGAAACGTTTTTCAGCATAAGAATCCAACAAAGATCCTCCGGGTCATTTCAAAAATAGTTCACGATGGCCACACGGTCGAAGAAGGGTTGAAGGAACTGGAGGAGAGATGAAGAGCGTTTGGGTGAAGGTCGTCCCTTGGAGGAAGGAATTGGTCCAGGCAGCCATGGAGAGCGGTGCCGATGCCCTCTGGATCGAGCCCGGCAAAACCCTCGAAGTCAAAAAGATGGGTCTTGTCCAGACTGTAGCTGAGGATGGGGATTTGAAACTGGGCCTCGATGTGGTTGAGAAGGAGGTCCGGGAAAAGAGGGACGAAGAGGAGATCATTGCATTGAGCCTCTCAAAGAAGGTCGTTGTAAGGGACGGGGATTGGAAGATTATCCCTCTCGAGAACTTATTGAGCAGGACGAATAACCTCTTCGTCGAGATCGATGACCTTCAAGAAGGGCAGACGGCATTTGCCATCCTCGAAAAAGGAGTGGATGGGGTGGTGATCAATAATCCCGATCCCAATGCCGTGCGGCATATGATCCGTTCGCTCAAAGGAAAGAGTGAAAAGTTTGAGCTTTTACCAGCGAGGATCAGACTTATCGAACCACTGGGTCTGGGAGATCGGGTCTGTGTGGATACCTGTTCTGCGATGATACCAGGGGAGGGAATGCTTGTGGGCAATAGCAGTCAGGCACTCTTCTTAATCCATTCCGAGACAGTTGAGAACCCCTTTGTGGATACCAGGCCATTCCGAGTGAATGCCGGGCCCATACATGCTTATATTCGTATGATTGGAGGCCGAACGAAATATCTTTCGGAGCTCAAGGCTGGCGATCAGGTGCTCATCGTGAATTTCGAAGGGAAAAGCTATCCTGCTGTGGTGGGAAGGGCTAAGGTAGAAAGGCGTCCCTTGGTTCTGGTCGAGGCTGAAGAGAGCGGTCGGAACATCTCGGTCATCGTGCAGAATGCTGAGACGATCAGGCTTGTCAAACCTTGCGGGAAAGCAATTTCTTTAGTCGATATCGAAAAGGGAAGCGAGGTTCTCGTCTATCGGGAAGGATCGGGAAGACATTTCGGTGTCCGGATTGATGAGAGAATCATGGAGAAGTGAGGGAGTGAAGAGAATTTGCATACCCATTATCGAGAAGACTATGGAGAAGGCTCTGGAAGCCATAGGAGAGGCTAAGGGAGCGGCTGACCTCATCGAACTCAGGATGGATTATGTGAGGGAGCCTCGATTGGCGGGACTCCTGAGCGGCGGATGGAAGCCTTTCATCGTCACCAACCGGCGAAAAGAAGAGGGAGGCCGCTACCAGGGTCATGAGAAGAAGAGACTTGCGATTCTGGAGGAAGCCATTAAGTTAGGTGCTGATTATGTAGATGTGGAGATTAGAACCGAAAAATCCTTGCTCAAGGGCCTAATGGCAAATAGAAAAGGGACGCAGATCGTCCTCTCGTTTCACGATTTTAAGGAAACGCCTTCCCAAAAAGAATTGCGAGAGATTTTCAACCAGATGAATCGATTGGGAGCGGATGTGGTTAAGATCGTGACCTTTGCTAAGTCATGGGAAGATAACCTTAATGTTTTGTCTCTCATTCCGTATGTGAGGAAAAGGAAACAGGAGGTTGTGGCCTTTTGTATGGGAGAGAAGGGAAAGGCAAGCCGTATCCTTGCTCCTTTGATGGGAGCAGTGTGGACATATGCTTCGTTGAACAAAGATCGAATCTCTGCCCCAGGGCAATTGACCGCTAAAGAGATGAAGGAAATCTGGGAGCGTCTGAGATGATCGATGCACACACAGAGCTTTACGGGATCATTGGCAATCCGGTCCGACATACCTTGAGCCCGATTATCCATAACGGTGCCTTCCGAACAATGGGACTAAATGCTGCCTATCTGGCCTTTGAGGTCAAAAATCTCAAAGAAGCCGTAACCGGAATTAGAGCGCTTGGAATCCGGGGGGTGAGTGTGACCCTCCCGTTTAAGACCCAGATTATTCCTTTCCTCGACGAAGTTGAGAGTATCGCAGGGAAGATCAAAGCGGTAAATACGATCGTCAATGAGGAGGGAAAGCTGATCGGTCATAACACCGATTGGTATGGTGCGATAGAAGCGTTGGAGGAAAAGGTTATTTTAAAGGACAAGAGGGTTGCTCTCCTGGGAGCAGGAGGGGCGGCCAGGGCCATCGGGTTTGGCCTTAAAGAGAGAGGCTGTCAAATCATCATTTTCAACCGATCACAAGATAGGGCCGAGGTCTTGGCAAAAGAGCTTGGGTGCCCTTTCCGACCTCTCTCATCCGCTGAAGAGCTGGAAGGGGACGTGATCATCAACGCTACATCTGTCGGGATGTTCCCTCATGACGGGAGCCCTCTTCCAAAAGAGGTGCTGAAAAAAGGAATGACTGTAATGGACATTGTTTACCGACCCCTGCAAACAAAGCTCTTGCGAGATGCTGGGGAAAGAGGCTGTTCCACAATCGACGGGCTTGGGATGCTTGCATATCAGGGTGCTGCCCAATTGGAGATCTGGACTGGGAAGACAGTTGAAATCGAGGCCATAAAAAGGGATCTTCGCCAGGCATTGGAAACAGAACCGGACGAGAGAGACAAAGGTCATGAAGGAGATCAAACCTCTTTCTCATTGTGACGCTGTGGTTACGATCCCAGGATCGAAGAGCTACACCCACCGGTCTCTCGTCGTATCGGCTTTGGCCGATGGGGAATCTCTTCTCATCAACCCCCTTCGATGTGAAGATACTGAATATACGATATGGGGACTGGAAAAATTTGGGATATCGATCTTCTGGGATGACGACCGACTTCATGTGAAAGGGAAAGGGGGGAAATTGAAGGCAACGGAAGAGAGAATTTTTGTAGGCAACTCTGGATCCTCCATGAGGTTTCTGACGGCCCTTTCAGCTCTTAAGGAAGGCTGCACCCTTCTGGACGGAAGTGAGCGGATGAGAAAGAGGCCGATTGGTGACCTGCTGATGGGGTTAGAAGCACTGGGTGCCAGAGCCCATTCCAAAGAGAAAGATGGTTACCCGCCAGTCATTATTCATTCCGAAGGCCTCAAAGGGGGTAGAGCGAAGATCAGGAGCGAGGAGAGCAGTCAGTTCCTGTCGGCCCTCCTGATGGTGGCTCCCTACGCTCAGCGAGATGTATGCATAGAGATAGACGGCCATCTATCCTCCAAGCCTTACGTAGATATCACCCTCGATGTGATGGCCGCGTTTGGCGTAAGGATTCAGAAGGAAGCATATCACTCTTTTTTTGTACAGGCAGGACAGCGTTACTTTCCTCAGAAGTACCGAGTGGAAGGGGATGCTTCCAATGCCTCGTATTTCCTATCGGCGGCTGCAGTGACCAGAGGAAGGGTGAGAGTCGAGAACTTTCAACCAGATTCCATTCAGGGCGACGCACGTATCCTCAATATTCTTGAAAATATGGGGTGCAAAGTCATCCGAGGGGAAGGTTGGGCAGAGGTTTGTGGTAGGGAGCTTCAGGGAATAGAGATTGATATGAACGAAATGCCTGACCTCGTTCCTACCCTCGCGGTTACGACGGCTTTTGGAAGGGGCAGGACTGTGATTCAGAATATTGGCCATCTCCGGTTCAAGGAATCAGACCGTATCAAGGCATTAGCAGGGGAGTTGAGGAAGATAGGGATTCAGGTGGAAGAAGGTGCGGATTGGTTGGTCATTGAAGGAGGAGAAGCCCACGGAGCCGAGATCGATCCGCACGATGACCACCGCCTGGCCATGAGCTTCGCCATCGCAGGGCTTGCTGTTCCCGGAGTAAAGATCAAAGGGGAGCAATGCGTGAATAAATCCTTCCCCGGTTTTTGGGAAGCTCTTGAGAAGCTTTATTTATGAACATCGTATTGATCGGATACCGAGGTGCTGGTAAGACCGTTGTGGGTAAACGATTGGCAGATCGACTCCAGAGAAGATTTGTAGATACGGACGATCTCCTGGAGAAACGTCATGGCGATCTGATCAGCAACATTGTGAAATCCCATGGATGGGAGCATTTTCGAGCCATGGAAAAAGGAATCATCAAAGAAATTTCGGTTAAGGATCATTTGGTGATTGCTCCGGGTGGAGGAGCGGTCCTCGATTCCGATAATGTGGCGGCTTTGAAAAGAAATGGTTTAATCATCTGGCTTAAAGCAGACCGCCATGTTCTTCGTAAAAGAATGGTTGAGGATCAACAGACTCTTCTTCGCAGACCGACTTTAACAGGAAAAGGTATCCTTGAGGAGTTAGATGAAGTCATGACCTACCGGGAACCTTTTTATGAGAGGGCTGCAGAAGTCCAAATCGACACTTCAGCATTGGATGTGGAATTGGCGGTGGAGAACATAATGTCCATTTTCCAAAAAAGATTGAGGAGGGCTTAAATTGGGAGGAAACTCGTTTGGGATACTATTCAGAATTACCACCTGGGGAGAGTCCCATGGTGAAGCACTCGGAGTGGTCATCGATGGCTGTCCGGCCAGAATAGACCTTTCGTCCGAGGACATCCAGAAAGAGTTAAATCGCAGAAGGCCTGGCCAGACATCCCTATCAAGTTCACGTAAAGAGAAGGATAGAGTGGAGATCCTCTCGGGTGTCTTCGAAGGAAAGACTACCGGAACCCCCATCTCTCTTCTGGTCAGAAATGAAGACATAGATTCTGACCCTTACGAAGAGTTAAAGCATGTGTTCCGACCTGGACATGCTGATTTCACCTTTCAGGCAAAGTATGGCATAAGAGACCACCGGGGTGGAGGGAGGGCTTCAGCGAGAGAAACCATAGGGAGAGTGGCTGCTGGGGCTGTGGCCAAGAAGATCCTTGAGGGAGAAAAAATAGAAGTCCTCGCCTACACAGTTGAACTCGGAGGGATTAAGGCGGAAAGATTAGATTATGATGAAATCGAGAGGAATATTTTCCGATGCCCGGACAGAGAGGCAGCCATCCAGATGGAAAGAAGAGTCGAAGAGGTCAAACTTCAAGGGGATACCATTGGGGGACTCGTGGAAATTCATGTCCAGGGCTGTCCCTCAGGATTGGGTGAGCCTGTTTTTGATAAGTTGGAGGCCGATCTGGCCAAAGGCCTGATGAGCATCGGGGCTGTTCGTGGAGTAGAGATCGGTGCAGGCTTTAGAGTGGCCCGCATGCTCGGTTCGGAGTGCAATGATCCATTAGGGCCAGAAGGGTTTATAAAGAACGACGCTGGAGGAATCTTGGGAGGGATATCGAATGGAGCCGATATTCTTCTACGAGTGGCCGTGAAGCCCATTCCTTCGATTCGCCGAGAGCAGAGAACAGTGGATCACTCCATGGGACCTGTTTCACTCCGAATCAAAGGCCGTCACGATCTCTCGGCCATCCCACGGATCATCCCAGTGTGTGAGGCCATGGTGGCCATTGTCCTGGCGGATCATTTGCTCAGACAAAAAGCGCTGAGAGGCTGAATAGAAAGGTAAAGAAGAATGAAGATGGAGATAGAAGAGAGGATCAAAGCCCTCCGTCAAAAGATTGATATATTGGACGGAAAAATCCTCAACCTCCTGAACGAACGGGCGGAGATTGTTCTGGAAGTAGGCAAAATGAAATCTGAAGCCAATATGGATCTCTATACCCCCCAGCGGGAGGAGGAGATTTTCCAGCATCTAAGATTGCAAAACCCTGGTCCCTTCCCTCAGACAGCTATTCCGTCTGTCTTCCGTGAAATCATCTCGGGTTGCCGTTCCTTGGAAAAGGAGCTTACGGTAGTATATCTCGGTCCAGCTGCCACCTACACCCACCTGGCCTGCATCGAACGCTTTGGCAACTCCATTCGGGCGCTGCCTGCAGAAAGTATCCAGGATGTGTTTGAAGCGGTGGAGAGGGGGAAAGCAGAATACGGGGTGACCCCTATAGAAAATTCCACCGAAGGATCGGTAAATCGGACTTTAGACTTGTTCATCGAGTCAGAGGTGAAGATCTGCGCTGAAGTGATAGTTCGGGTCTCCCATTGCCTTCTCTCCCTGAGCGGCAGCCCCGGAGATATTCAGAAGATCTATTCCCATCCTCAGGCCCTGGCCCAATCCCGAGAGTGGCTAAGGAAACACTATCCCCATGTCCAACTTGAGGAAGCTGGGAGCACGGCTAAGGCTGCCCAACTGGCCAGGGAGGATCCAAAGGCCGCAGCCATCGCCAGCTTCCTCGCTGCCTATCTCTACGGATTGAAAGTGGTCTCCTCTCAGATTGAAGATAACCTTAATAACTATACGCGGTTCTTAGTCCTCGGGCGGCAAAGCGCAAAGAGGACCGGAAGTGATAAGACCTCGATCCTTTTCTCAATCCCTCATACCCCGGGAACGCTATTTCGGACCCTTCAGATCTTTTATGAAAAAGAGATCAATCTGACCAAGATCGAATCCCGGCCCGTTAAAAATAAGCCGTGGGAATATATTTTCTTCCTTGACTTTGAAGGTCATGTCATGGACGGACATATCAATGAGGCTGTGACCGAACTGCAGAAGAATGTCCTTTTCTTAAAGCTCCTTGGCTCCTATCCCCGGAGTTCGTGGGGAAAAGTGGATTTGAGGTTTAGAGACGATGAAATCAGAAGTAAGGGAAATCGATGAAAGGTTTAGAAGGGCACGAATTGGACTCAAGGGTGTCCTAACGGTCGTTGACATGACACTGGAAGATCATTTAAGGGGGCATGAAACCTTCTTTCCTTATGAAATTTTCGAAGGTTTAAATGAATTAATTGACCGGACTGTCCACGGAACAAAGATCGAACGTCTCAAGCCAAAGGAGGGTCGTCAGCCATTTCACACCTTCGAGATCCATACAGAAGCAGGGGAGGCCCTTGGCTATCTCAACATGATCTATTTGAGCAGGCCCATCCCATGCTATTATTTAGTCTATGTGGAGGTCATGCCTCCATTTCGTGGAAGAGGACTGGGAAATAAGATCCTCAAAGCCTTCAGAGAGTTTGCAGAGAATAAAGGTGTTGTTGGACTTCTTGATAACATCATTCCACCTGAAGAGCCCACTTATGACATTTACACAAAACTCGGTTGGAAGCCTGTTGAAGAACTCATCGGCAATGGCATGGTCAATGGGGATGGACATTATATGGTCTTCATCCCAAACTCTCTTAAGGTTCCCGATCTCAAGGAGAAGCTCTTCAAGCTCCTTTTCAGACTCAAGAAGAGGAGGCCCATCATCGACATACATGACAATGAGTCTATGGTCGATCGGACGATCTCAGAATTTCGTTCAGTATACGAGGCCCTGGAGCATCTCTTCGATACAGAACTCTCAATCGGAACTTCGACCCCCTTCATGCGCTTCATGTTCACCAAATTCATCACAAAAATGCTCGGGTTTCGAAGACGAATTGCCACACTTCTGGGTTACACAGGTGGAGAGTCTCTCGAACAGATCACTATTTCAGACCGAATCCAAACCCTGCCCATTCAACCCTATTCCCTCTGGTGGGCGAAGGAGGGAAGGGCTGAGATATGGGGAGAGGAAGAAATCGTCGGAGATCTCCCGGAAAATTTAAAAAAGAATCCCACCCTTCATATCGAGAGTCTTCCTCTATACAGGCGACCCTATATCTCTTCATGGCTGGGGGAAAGAGGAGATGGAGAGTCCCTCAACCTGAAAATCTCGGATCTCCTCGAACTGGGTTTTGACCCAACGAAGTTAAGGGAGTTCCGTCACGGAGGAGAGGAGTTTATCTTTGAAAGAATGACTCCTCATTTCGTCAACTCCATGGAAAAGAGGAGAAGGTTCTTAACGAAAATGGCCGAACATGTCCAGAGGATGCGGTTTCACAATGCAACCCTTCAGATCAATCGACCCCTTGCCATCCTTCAGGACAGAGGAAATGTGTACATTCTTCGCAGGAGAGTGGAGGGGATACACTCGGAGGAGGCGTTGGACCAACTCCGAACGGCCTTCCACCTGAAGGATATGAATCGTTCAGTGGGGATTGATCATGTCGTGATCATGACCATCAACGAAATTAGAAAATGGCTGATAAAGGAATTTGATCCAGGCCTTCGAGAGGAGATCGAAGACCTTGCCTTCTTCATTCCCTGGGATCTTGAAAGAAATATCCCCAGAGTGAGCGTGGATATCAAGGGTGTCTCATTAGATACTTTATGGATCGCTTAAAATTTATTCTGGGAGCTCAAAGAGAGCTCTGAAATGGTGACCAGATGGACAGCCAGGTCAGTCTTTGAGAGCTGTCTTCTTCCCCCCTTTCAAGGAGTTTTTCAAAACTCTCCAAAAATTTCTTGACAAGGTTTTTGAGATTTGTTATATGGCTATTTAAATTTTAAGGAAATGATTAGAGTGGAAGAGATTTTTGGATTGAAAAAGAATCTCTGGTGGTGCTGGGAGGAAAAAGTGGTGGAGGTCTGCCCAGTGCCATTATAAAATTTGAATTGAAATTTGAGGCCATGGGCGGCTTCCCTGTCTCCCATGGCCTTTTTTATTTCTGCTTTTCCAGCAGATGGAATTCTGAAAAAGGCTATGGATTTTTTCCATGGCCTTTTTTGTTGTGAGTCAGATTAAAAACATAAGAAAGGAGAAAGAAGATGATTAAAGAGGCTATTGGCAAGGTCGTTTTAAAGAGCGATTTAACCGGAGATGAGATGGAAGAGGTGATGGAGGAGATTACGAAGAGAAGTGCATCCGATACACAAATCGCATCCTTCATCACGGCATTAAGGATGAAAGGAGAGACGCCCAAAGAGATAACTGCAGCAGCGAGGGTAATCAAGAATAAGGTCTCAATGATCAATGCCGGGGATGATGTCGTATGCATGGATCGTGAAGAAATCACGGTCGAAAGGGAGACGATCCTCAGTACGGCAAAGGGATTAACTGAGGGAACAAAAATATTTAATATCTCGACGGCAACGGCTCTCGTTGTTGCGGGAGGAGGTTTAAAGGTAGCCAAACATGGAAGAAAATCTCCTTCTCCTCTATGTGGA
>Ga0315314_1002028_pt1 | contig 17172 bp, 17 predicted proteins | sample TDP9_MG_FD_203631 | JGI IMG/M metagenome (GOLD analysis project Ga0315314, IMG submission 203631) | Freshwater sediment microbial communities from Lake Towuti, South Sulawesi, Indonesia - TDP9 | ecosystem: Environmental > Aquatic > Freshwater > Lake > Sediment | place: Indonesia: South Sulawesi...
AGCTCTGAAGAAGTTGGACAAAGAAAGGGAGGCCAAGCAAATTCTTCAAGACATTTTGCCAAAAACAACGAACAAGTACATTCGCGCCTCTGCATTTGCAGTGCTCGGTGATAAGAAGAATATGCTAAAAGAACTGGAAGCAGCAATTAAAGAAAAAAGTGGAAATAGAATAGATGCAAAATCTGATGCTGACTTTGCAGACTACCGAGAAGATCCTGATTTCCGAAGACTTGTATATAGGGAGAAGAGCCAAAAAGAAAGAAAGCATAAAAAGTAAGATGCTGGAGCACAAGAATCCTCATGAAGGTTTAAATGCTCACCTCTGCCTTATTTTTCATTGGATGGTATTCAATTTGTCCACAGATTCCAGAGCATGGATAAACCAGCACCTTCCCGAATTGAGGAAAAAGTATCCTAACAAAACAGTCCTAGTTTGCGAAGGAAAAATCATCAAAACCATAGACAAACTACTAAATCCCATAGAAATCAACAAGATAGCCAGAAAACTCTGCCCACCTGGCAAAGACTGGAGCTACACATACGTCGCCGAACAAGAGGAAGAATACATCCTTTGATCCTAATAAACATCCAAATCTACGACCACACCCAAAAACTATACCAAACCTTCGAGGCAATAGTCGACACAGGCGCCACATTCTGCGTCATAACCGAACACATCGCAAAAATAATGGGATATCAACCACAAGACAAAATCCACTTGTGGCAAGTCAACAGCCCACTCACACCGCCAAAAACCATCCTCAAAATCAAATACAAAGAAGAGGAGCACCAAATAGAAGCAGTCATCGTAGACATCAACAAAGACTATCTACGCTTAGCCACACCAAACGAAAAATGCACACGACCCATCACCCCACACCCCCTTGCAAGCCGAGTCATCCTAGGCAAAACATTCTTAGACAAAATCACAGAAACCGAACGCAAACAAATACTCGCCTACCTGACCTAACGCCTATAACTCAAACTACCCACATGCTAACTTATCTTCAATTGCTTGTTGATCCAATGTTCTATTCCCTTCTCTTTGATTTCTTGCAGATTCTCAATACAATGAAATTTTATCACACCAGGATTGCTCTTCAGTAAATCACACGGGAAATCAGAGCACTCACAGCACAGGTCAAAACCTTTACGGTAACAGCACTGACGAATCTTGCACCTGTCATCCTCAGGATTCTCTCGCTATGTCAGCCTTGCACCCCGAATCTATCGGAGTGTTCGCAAGAATCCTCAAGCCCTCCTTCAAATTCTCTACATCAACCTTATCCTCTAGCCGCTTCTTGAAGCCTCCATACTCCTCCACCATATCCAACGCCGACTGAAAAGTACTCCGAATCCTCCCAGTAAACCAATCACAAGTGCGACAATACGAACCACAAAACGAAACATACCTCTTCTTCTCCTCCTCATAATTCATATTCCTGTTCCTCCCCTCTGCAACTTCTTAACTCTCCAATATCATGACTGTTCTTTAAAGTTTTGTACATCAACATCAAATCCGAATGCATTTGCTCATCTTCTAAAGAAGAGCCAACTTCAAGACTGAAATGAAAAAAGCGCCCTGGCCGGGATTTGAACCCGGGTCGGGCGGGCGACAGCCGCCTATACTAGACCGGACTATACTACCAGGGCTGTGCGACCAAGACGCCAAGTTTCATAAAGAAAGGAGGCTTCTACTTAAATTTTTCATTTATATTAGTCGTTCATGAATGAAAGGGTTGGGCGAGATATGTAGCAATGCTACATAAGGCTTTTTTATTTGTGTATTCTCTGGTAATTTTAGGGGTGTAGGTCAAGGATTTTCTGTTTGGTTCTCCCTTCTCTCAGCAGAGAATTACGATTTGGACTTGCACCCCTTACCTCATCCTATTCATGAAATACTCTATGAAAAGGCGCCTATGTGATTGTTATGCACGTCTTAGCAGATAACTCTGCTTAACTTCATAGGTTCGTTCTAACTCTCGCTGTGACTCCTTCCAAAACTCTATGAGTTCACGCAGAACATCGTCTGGACTACGTGCACAACCATCCCTACCCACAAGGACACCCTCAACCTCAAGCAGCCGTCGATAAGTGTCCCAAGAAACCCAAATTGTCGTCATCTTTTCCCTTTTAGCCATCTAAATCAATCATAACCTCCGCCTTCTCTTCCCAAAAAGATTATGAACCCAAAATCTATAACGAAAATCAAACTTTCTCAGAAGTTGTTGTGGCGGGCCCGGCGGGAATTGAACCCACGACCCCCGGGTCTCTTCACGCTTAAAAGCCCGGTGCTTTAGACGCCACAGGCAACTCTATCCTTGCTGAGCTACGGGCCCTCATTAAATCCTCTCTAAAAACATTGATTGAAGTTCTTTAAGTTTTTGTTATCTTACTAGTAAGTGAATTTCTCTCCACCAGCAAAGATGCGCTCAAGAATTGCGTTAAGGTTGAGAAATCCCTCATTTGTTTTTGCAGACACTGGAGTCAAAAGAAATTTCAACCCAAGCCTATAAATAACATGCATCATATCACGACTCAACAGACGCTTCGTCCCCTTCAACCGCTCTTCAATAGCCGTCTCTAAAGTCGTGGGATTTGCAGACCAGTCAACAACACGATTCAACTCCTCAGGCGGAAGAAGATCACACTTTGATAAAACATAGGCTTGAGGAACAAAGAACCGATTATACAATGCAGCTGAAAGAAAAAGATTCGAAACATAATTCAGCGGGTCCGCAGAGAAAACGGAATCAAACAAATACACTAACGCTTTTGGCTCCTTAGTCAACTCACTCGCAATGTACGGTCCACTCGCCCTAAAAGCAAAAAGCTCCATCTGCCCAGGCGTATCCACAATAACCATATCAGGCCTAAAATCCTCAATCTCCTCCCCCAACCTCTCCGCCTCATCAGCAATCAAATCCGCCGCCATAACCAAGGCGCCGTTCGGTCCAAGTCCATACTTCTCCATAATCTGGTCAACAGTAACATAGTCACGGACATCGAGGTCGGGCGAATACGGTAAAACCACGGCTCCTGGATCCAGATTCAGCGTGATCACCTTCTGTTTTCCAATTTTCAGCCAGTTAGAGAAGGAGGCTGTGAGAAGGGACTTGCCAGAACCCGCTGTGCCAACAATGAACACGACAAACATCCAAACTTCACCTTAACATTATTAATAAAGTATTCAGAATAAGTCATTACACTAAATCGCAACCAATAAGATTTTCCAATTAAGAAACACCTTTCGTTTCAAGGAGCTTGATTTTTCCATCCTTCTGCTTGATCAGTTCAGAGAGTTGAATAAGAGCCCTGCTAACTCTGGTTCTTGCCCTATCTGAGTTTTCAGCAGTTGTTGAAAGATGAAGTTCCAAATGTGGGACTCTTTCACCTGGAGTTGGGTGAGACTTCACATAGACATAAGGGTTATCGTGCATTACTTGGTCAATGAGCGGAGCAACATCCGATTCCATTACTCCCCTTACATCCAAACTCGTTTCAAAAAACATCTTGTCACCCGCCGCAGCCTTCAAGAGAGGAACAACTGAGTCCTCGAAGATAGCCATCATCTCAGATGGAACCCCGGGAAGCGCGATAATGGTTGTGCCACTATGTGTGATTATCACGCCGGGTGCAGTTCCAATAGGATTTAGTAAGGGTCTGGCGCCTTTAGGCAACCTAGCCATCTTGACTCGAGGAGGAGTCAACTCGGATTTTTCTATTAGACCCTCTTTCACATACCTCTGATACTTTTCTTCAACCATTTTTAACGCGTCTTTATTGACTTCTGTCTTGCATCCTAGAGCCTTAGCCACCCCTTCCAAAGTTTTGTCGTCAAAGGTTGGGCCAAGTCCACCGCATGTGATGATGAAGAGAGGTTTTCGCACGAGAGTTTCCTGTATGACTTGGGACATTTCGTCGATTTCGTCATGAACGGTTGTGACGCGACGTACACTTACGCCTAGAGAGGTCATTCTCTTGGCGAGCCAGTGGGCGTTTGTGTTGAGGGTCTTACCTATGAGAAGTTCAGTGCCAATGCAGATGATTTCTATAGAGGCGGTCATTTTTAACCCGTTAAATTACTAAGAATGAAGTGGTAATAACTGCTTCGCCTTCATCAAACAACTCAAAAGTATGTCAACTACAAAACCGCTTAAACGCTATGCGCCACAATTCTTCTATTTTTTCTTGCCGAGCCACCATTTCAAGTATTCTCTTCTCTCTCTCTGCCGCTTCTCCTCTTCAGACTCAAAGGAAGGTCTCAGCTTTTCACGCAACTCCATAAGTTCCTGATGAGTGAGAGAGAGCCCACAACTCACGCACACATAGCGTTTCGTAGCCGACGTATATCTCAGTTCGCCGCCACACTCTGGACAATAACGCATTGGTATCACTCATTATGATAACTAAAGGTATGAAAAATATCTTGCGGTCTTCTATGTTTTCGAACAATCTCTGTCATCCAGTGTATCGACGATTTCTAATCTTTGGTCTTCGCATGACAAACGCCAGTGAACTTAGTGTTATAAGTAGCCAGAAAACTGATAAGAACTCTGGCACTATCAATACCTGACTTGTTGTAGGTGGGTATGTGAAATACAAGTAAGTGGTGGTATCGTTGGAGATAGAAAGTTCTCTAAAAATTAATGCTTCTCCTCCGTTAACTGTAACATTGTAGGGACTATTAAGCAAGGCTGTTGGAATAGAAATGCGACAAAAACCCGTGGTCTCGTTCAAGTCTGTAACATGGAAGCTGATTTGACCGGAATCTAGGTGAAAGTTTGAAATTGTGTTGTTGCTGATAGTCGTTATATAATAGGTTTTTTCCTCTTGCATGATGTCAAAGCTTGAAAACTGTCCCTTCAATGGATAATTGTCTGTGTTGTTTACATCAATGCTGTATGAAGTGTCTCCTATTCCATCGCTGTAAGTTAAATTTCGATATGGACCACCGAGTAGGTCTTCTCCATTGTAATCGCTCCAGTAGTTTCCCTCCCAATTGTTATCCCAAATATTTGATGATGTAGCACTACTAACTTGAAAATTCTGAAGAAAATTGTTATGGTAGATGGTGTTGTTATTGGAGGAGTCGAGCCAGATTCCGAAAATTGTATTGTTCTTCACAGTGTTTCCGTGGATCACACAGTTTTCAGACAAATAGAGACCAATACCATCCCAATAATTGTTTACCGCATCATTTCCATAAACTATGCAGTTTCTTGAGGAATTGAGATTAATGCCATACCAACCGTTATGGTTGGCGATGTTCCGGCTAACGGTGCAGTTCAAAGAATCATTAAGAAAAATCCCGCGATGATAATTGTCACTTGAGTTGTTTTTACCAATTAAGCAATTCTGAGAAGAGAAAAGATGAATGCCATCGTCATTCCTGTTTATGTTGTTGTCATTGATGGTAGTATTCCATGAAGAATCAAGCCATATACCAACGGCTCCGTTTCTCACTGTAAAGCCACTTATTAAAACGCTGTTGGCGGTCACAAGTATAACTGTTCCATTTCCATCAATTATTGTTGTGTCCCGGTCTTCTCCAATCAAATAAATTGTCTTGTTAACGATAATATTTTCAGAGTAAATTTTTGGTCTTACCTGAATTACATCTCCGTCATTTGCGTTATTTATCGCCATTTGTATTGTAGCGAAATCGTCTGGCACCTCTATGACGTTTTTGACCTGAGTTGTCCTATTTTTGATTTCCTTTATTTGGTCTCCATGAGTATAACTCTGATGAGTGCCATACCCTTCAACCGATGCAACTACGATTCCCTCATCTGTCTTCATTGCATTAGCCATTATAACGGTTAGGAGTATCACCCACACAACTATAGAAAGGATGTAGTTTCTTTGCATTTCATCACCTTTCTAATGGTATACAACTACGTTTTCCTTTTATGATTAGAGGACAAAATATTTTAGGTTATAAAATTAGTAAGTCTTGCCTCTTTGGCGAGTGTGATAGCTCTTTCTATTTCTTTTTTCGTCAGTCTTCTTCGTAGTTCTGGAACTTCGTTGGCTCTCCATTCTGGGTGATACTGAAACATTACGTTTGTTCTAACCCATGTTCCGAGATTTTTGGCTATCCAGTTGAGAGTGGGTTTGGTGCAGCATTCGAGGTGTTCTGGCAAGACTAGGACTCTGATGAGGAGTTCTCCGTACTTTTTTCCGTGTATGTGGTTGCGGGTGCAAACCTCCCAGTAGTTTGGAGCATTAGAGATTCTTGTGGCGCAGTCATCAGACCCATACTTAAAGTCCAAAAGATAAACGTCTACAAATCCAGCCAGAAGTTTAGCGGTTTCTTCACTGTAGTAGGAGTTGGAGTTCCAAACCACAGAAACATTTACGTTAACGTGTTTGAAGGTTTCAAGCCACTGTTGAAGCCAAGGAGTTGGTTCCCCACCAACAAGATTTGCGTTTCTACAACCGCTTCGACGCAGGTGTTCAACTTCTTTAGCCAATCGTTCTGGCGAATAGATTTCGCCGTTTTCATACCATTGTGATATGGACCAGTTTTGACAGTGAAGACAACACAGGGTGCAGCCCAATGTGAAAATTGTCCCCGACGGAACCAGTTCGGGTTCCTCGCCCATGTGTTGGAACACTGTAGAAACTGTGATTTGGGTTCCACATTTGCAATGTCCTAGTTCTCCAGCGAGTCTGTTCACACTACAACCACGGGTACAGAGATGACAGTTCTCCAGAATACGATTAGCTATTTCTATCTTTAAGTCATGATAAGATGTTTCGGGGGTGCTTATCTCTTTGAAATACCTCTGTTTGGTGTCGACCTCCTTCTGAATACGATAGAATTCTTCTGTGAGTTGGTCGTGAATCTGCCACAGCTTTGTCAAAGAGTCGTTCTTGCTGAAGTTTGCAGGCAGTTTTTTGGCGATCATGAAGTTGGCTGGTTTGTCGTCTTCCATAACAGCGAAGTACCTACCTAAACTCATCCGAGCTTTCTCGTCTTTTAAAACCGCTGCGGCGTCAGGTCTCCAAATGCTCCACATATCGTTCATCTAAAAATATTGGAGAAAGGGTATATTATCTGTTTTTAATCCTCTTCCATAACGGTTTAGATCACGGCATAGGGATATGAAAAACCGCTTGGATAGAACTTCCCCTTTATCGCAATGTTTTCTCCGCAGGCTGGACAGCGCATATCCTCCGTTAGGTTCCATTTGACGATTTCAAAACTGAACCTTTTAATCAATAGTTCTCTGCAGTTTGGGCAATAGGTGTTTTCATAACGGTGTCCTGGAACGTTACCTATGTAAACATAGTTTAGTCCCACCTCCTTAGAGAGGTCGCAAGCTTTTTCGAGTGTTTGCACTGAAGTTGACGGAATCTCAGTTAATCGATAATCGGGATGAAACCTTAACAGGTGGAAGGGCGTATCCCTTCCTAAGTTGTCCTTAACCCATGTAGCGAGTTTCTTTATGGTCTCTAAGTTATCGCCGATCTTAGGAACGACAAGATTAGTAATCTCCACGTGGATGCCACACTTCTTCATCTCCTTCAAAGAATCATAAATCGGTTCAACCGAAGGAACCGACGAAAACTCTTTATAAAATTCTGGGTCTCCGCCTCCTTTGAAGTCAACTGTCGCTGCGTCTAAAACTGGAGCTATTGTTCGGACTGCTTCTGGGGTCATGTAGCCGTTGGTCACAAAGGTGTTGAAGAACCCTTCCTTACGAGCCAGTGTAGCTGTGTCATAAGCGTACTCGAAGAAAATCGTTGGCTCTGTGTATGTATAGCTTATCCCTTGACAACCGTTTTCTTTCGTCGCTTTTACCACTTGCTCTGGCGGAAAATCGTACCCGCTTATCTCTTTCTCTTGACTTATAACCCAGTTGTCACAGAACCTGCAGCGGAAGTTGCATCCAACAGTTGCGATAGACATAACCAAGGAGCCTGGATGAAAGTGCGAGAGAGGCTTTTTGTTTATAGGGTCCACGCAGGCAGAACACGCCTTTCCATAAACAAGCGAGTAAAGCTTGCCCTTCTCGTTTTTTCTGACTAAGCAGAATCCGATTCCACCGTCACGTATCGTGCATCTCCTCGCACAAAGATTGCATTTGACATCTTTTTTTTCCAACTGTTCGTATAGCATGGCTTCTTTTGGCATTAAGACGACTCCTCCAAGCGTATTCCATCACCATTAAATCTGATGGTCAAGGCTTTTGTCGCCGCTCTGAAACCTCTTCGAGACCCGTTTAACTCAACGAGGTTTGCTTCTCTGAGTTTGTTGATGTGAAACCAAACCGTCATGCGGGGCTCAGAAGTCATTTCTCTCAACTTTGAAATCGTTAGTTTCTTTGGGTACACCTTCACGAGTTCTCGGAGTATTCGGGCTCTTGTTGGTAGACTCAGGGCTTCGCATACCTTGTGACCATTCAATTCCTTTTCACTTTGCATTACATGCACCTTTATACGATTATACTAGTACAAACGTACATATATTCCTTCTGTATGGTTTGCAGCAAAGTCTAGTGGTGAAGGGGTTTTCATCGTGACCCCTGTGTATACCATTAGTAGCTAATCAAGACACCCATATGCTCTCATCAAAAAGATTCCACATCAATGAAAATTAGAAAGACAATCCATTTATTGATAATCTGTATTTTCTATTCATAAAATTAAATTAACTAGCTCTCAATTTTACTGACAGTTGACAGAGGGAGAAAAACTTTGGCAAAATATTTCTGTCTACTAAAGATCAATCCAGCAAAGACAACTGATGTAATGCGCACCTTGAAAGCTTTGCCAGACAACCCTTGGAATGGCGTAAGACTATACTACACCATGAACTGCTTCGGAAACTGGGACATGGGCATTTGGTTCCACACCGACGATTATGAACAAGCAATAGACTTTGTGCACAACAAAATCCACCCAATTCCTGGAGTTGTTGAAACATATCTGGTGCCCACAACTCCAATCAAAGAATATCTACAAAGCTGGAAGTAACCGTCTAGAAGAAGCTTAAAAATCAATTTCCTCTTTTTTCTCTATTGATGTGGTCAACTAATTGCTTTATTCTTGCCTTACATTTCGAACACTCTACTAAGAATTGCTCTTTGGGCAAGGGTCCCAAGACATCGCAACTTACTAGATCATTTTCGTGAAAAACAAGACAGCATGGGGGAGACTGACCTGAGAGGTGAATTTCTTTGCTTATGATTGAGATTTCGTTAAAGATGTTGTCTAGTCTCTTCCTTAGGCTCGTCATCACCGAACCCTCCTCCTAAATTCATCTTTGGAAGAAAGAAATATAGCGATAGTTACCAACCTAGGTATATTTCGAAACGGGATAGAAGATAAAACCAGAAAAATCCTACCATTCCAGCTACCGACTCGCTTCTTAGAAAATATAGAAAGCATGAGAATTTGTCAAAAAGAGTCGGAGTTCAGTTAAGTTCTTATGTTATGTCGTTTCCACTTATAAAACAACTCGAAGAGTGAATGCTATGAGAAAGAAATCGGAAATTGCTGGCTTTTACAAATTGAACCCCAAAGAGAGGATACAAATCGTAAAGGAGTTTGCAGACTTAACCGACGAAGAAGTCAAACTTCTCCAGTCTACAGGGTCTTTAGAATTGAATTTAGCTAATCGCATGATCGAAAATGTTGTGGGTGCATTCCCCATTCCATTGGGAATCGCCGTGAACTTCCTTATCAATGGAAAAGACTATTTGATTCCGATGGCAATCGAAGAGCCCTCAGTAGTTGCCGCTGCCAGCTACGCAGCAAAAATGGCAAGAGTAAAGGGCGGTTTCTTCACAAGCAGCACCGAGCCTATCATGATTGGTCAGATCCAAACCGTGGATGTGCAAGATCCTTATTGGGCTAAGATGGCGATTCTAGCAGCCAAGAACGAGATTCTTCAGAAGGCTAACGAGCAAGACCCGATGCTGGTCTCGGCGGGGGGAGGAGCCAAGGACTTAGAGGTAAAGGTGATACACGCAAGCACTGGTCTCATGGTTATCACAGAACTTCTTGTTGATTGTAGGGATGCGATGGGTGCGAACGCTGTCAACACCATGGCAGAGGCGGTTGCTCCATTAATTGAGAAGATAACTCACGGCAGAGTTTATCTTAGGATTATCTCTAATTTGGCTACTAAGCGGTTGGCGCGAGCTTGGACAGTAGTGGCGAAGAAGGCTGTTGGTGGAGAAGAGGTTGTAGACGGCATAGTAGAGGCATACGCTTTTGCTGCTGCAGACCCTTATCGTGCCGCAACCCACAACAAGGGCATACTCAACGGCATAATCGGCGTCGCAATAGCCACATGCAACGATCATCGGGCTGTGGAGGCTGGAGCTCACGCCTACGCCGCAAGATCAGGTCACTACAATCCGCTTACTGTTTGGGAGAAGAACAAAGACGGCGACCTAGTGGGTTCGGTGGAGTTGCCTATGGCGGTTGGGATTATTGGAGGCGCCACTAAGGTTCACCCGATAGCCCGAATAGCACTGAAGATTTTGGGGGTCAAAACCGCCAACGAACTCGGGGAAGTGATGGCTGCTGTTGGACTCGCCCAGAATCTCGGCGCCTTAAGAGCGCTGGCTCACGAAGGCATTCAGAGGGGGCACATGTCACTGCACGCGAGGAATATGGCGATCATGGCGGGTGCATCTGGAGAACTGATTGACCTGATAGTCGAAAGGATGGTTGAGGAACGAAAAGTGAGGTTAGACAGAGCGAAGGCTTTGTTAGAGGAGTACAAGAAAAAAGGAAGACTCTCTATAGAGGGGGAGAGAAGATAAAATTATTTTTGTTTCTTCTTCATCTTCTTCTTCACTGATGATGCTGTTTTCCTTGTTAGTTGATGGCTATTCACATGTTTGCAGAGGTTTTTGTGGTTATAGAAGGATATTTCATAAGTGTTAAGTGTCACGTGTGTGCAATAGTTGTGTTGAAGGGTAAACTTTCCGATGATTTGAGGATTTCGTTTAAGGCTTTCATAGGGCTCGTTTGATTTGTTTCCCTTCAGAATGAAATGAAAAAAGGAGAAAGGAGGAGAGAAGAAGTGAAAATGAGAAGAATATTGTTGTTAGGGTTAATTGCAGCTGGATTACTAGCGATAGGATTCATCTCAATGTCTAACATTGGCATTGTCAGTGTATCAGCAACACAATGGACAGGACTAGACAAACCATATGGTGTTGCTATAGGTGACTTCGATAATGATGGACTAAACGACATAGCAATAGCAGAATTCGGAGCTGCAGAACTCGGAGCTGGCAAGTTAACCGTGTACAAGAGTGATGGTGCGACAATAATAAAAAATTGGACAGGGCTCAACTCTCCAGTTGCTGTGGCTATTGGTGACTACAATAATGATGGCTTAAACGACCTAGCAATCGCAGAACATTTGGCTACAGGTAATGTGACGGTTTACAGCGACAACGGAACAAAAATAATAAAACAATGGCCAGGACTAAACTATCCAAATGGCGTTGCCATCGGCGACTACGACAACGACGGCTTAAACGACCTAGCCTTCTCGGAATGGGGTGCGAACAATGTGACTGTGTATAAAAGTGACGGAACAACAATCATTAAAAATTGGACAGTACTATATCCAGCTGGCGTTGCCATAGGTGATTACAACAACGATGGCTTAAATGACCTAGCAATAACAGAACACCTTGCAGGTAATGTGGTGGTTTACAGCGGCGACGGAACAACAACAATAAAACAATGGACAGGCCTAGCCAAACCAGAAAGCGTTGCTATAGGTGATTACGACAATGATGGACTAAACGACCTGGCGTTCACAGAACATTTGGCTGCAGGCAGGGTAAAGGTTTACAGCTGCGATGGAACAACGATAATAAAGCAATTGACAGAACTAAACTATGCGGCAGGCGTTGCTATTGGTGACTACGACAACGATGGTTTAAACGACCTAGCATTCACAGAAGCCATTGCTTCTGGCAGGGTAACCATTTGTTATCAGACAACGCCTGGCATAGTTGCTAGGGTTGCTGAACCAACAATCGTAACTTTGCGTGGCACACTAACAAACGCTAGTGGATATCCAATTCAGTCTGGAAGCATACGGGTTACAATAAAAGATTCTTTTGGCACTCAAGTTTGGCAGGACACATTCGATAACATTATCGACAATGGAAGATACAATATTCCATTAGGCACTAAGACAACATTAATGCTAATAAAAGGGCAAATCTACAACACCATCCTAGAAGTAGACGCAGACTCACCAACATTCATATCAGCAGACGTCATATACGGAGACAACAACCCAGCAGGCGACGTAATCAAATTCGTAGCATAACCAAAGAAGAGGAATCAAACAATGACATCAACAAAGAACTGCAAAACATTAGCTTCAAGCCTAATGCTACTCACCATCATTTTAGGCATCACACTAACCTATGCAACGACTGAAAACAACTACAACAACGATACAAACTTCCTCACAGACATATCTGAAAGCACCCACACAGAAAACGGATACAAAACAAACATAATCATAAACCCAAACGTAGTAGGAATCTACACCCTAGAAAACGGATACAAACTAGACCTAGCCATCAACACACATGGAATAGGTGGCGTACATAGCGAAAACGGATACAAACTAGACCTGATCCCAGAAAAAACATTCCCAGACGTCCCAGACATAACAGTAACAAAAATAACAACATCCAAAACCATAGTAGGACAAGAATACACCATACGCATCAACGTGACCGTCTCAAACCAAGCACTCGACTACGAAACATTCAACATCACCATCCAAGCCAACACGACAACCATCAGAACACGAACCATCACACTAACGAGCAGAGAACACATAAGCATCACCTTCACCTGGAACACCACGGGTGTGGCTAAGGGCAACTACACGGTAGCAGCTGAAGCCACTATCCTCCCAGGCGAAACAGATAGGGCTGACAACACCTTATCTGACGGCTGGATTTTCGTTACCATTCCAGGCGATGTTAACGGCGACAAATATGTTAACATCAAAGACGCTGTCTTGTTAGGGGTGGCGTTCGGCTCAAAACAAGGAGACCCCAACTATAATCCAAACGCAGACATAAACTGTGATGGCTACGTAAACATCAAAGACGCAGTCATCCAAGGCACAAACTTCGGAAAAAGCTGGACCTAACCAAAAAACATTCTAACCCAAAAACAACCCTAACGAAAATGCAGCAGTGATCCCTTGACCCAGTTTTGATACTCCAACCCCAGAGGGGAAGGAGGGTGCGAGTCTATATTCGTAAAGAAACCGATTTCAGGAAGAGGAATAAATCTGTTCTCGCACCCACCTCCTAACATTGACAGTTAACAGACAAAAACCTTGTGGAAGATTATACTAGAAGAAAATCTGTCCATCGTCATTTATAGACTGCAATTTTAGGAAGGTGAAGGCCTCTCTCCTAAAGTCAGGTCCCTATCGAGTTGTTGACCATTCCTAATTATGGTTAAGGTTATATGATCTCCAGGACGCTTATTCCTCTCCGTGTAAACCACAAGATCGTTCAGCTTCCTCACAGAACAACCATCAACTCCCACTATCACATCACCACCAACGAGAATCATATTCCCACCGATAGTGACTGTGGTGTTTCCACCCCTAAGCCCGGCTAAATGCGCTGGACTACCCGAAACCACATCAACAATGAGAACGCCCTGCGACTTCTCCAACCCGATATACTGGGCGATGGCTAAGTTAACGTCAATTCCAGTAATACCCACCCAAGGATGAACATAACCGCCAGTCGCAATCAAGTCAGGAAGTTCCCGCTTCACCGTATCAGATGGTACAGCAAACCCCACACCAGCAAAGGTCCCAGAACCCGATATGATAGCCGTGTTCACACCAACCACCTGACCCCAAAGATTGACAAGGGGACCACCAGAATTGCCGGGATTAATAGCGGCATCAACCTGAATAATGTCAACGATCAAATAGTTTCCAGGAGCCTGAAGTTCCCTTCCTAAAGCTGATACAACACCAGTAGTTATTGTGTCGCTAAGCCCAAATGGGTTTCCGATGGCTGCCACTGGTTCGCCTACAACGAGTTCAGAAGAGTTTCCAAGCACGACAGGAATCAAGGTTGTGACGCCAGAATCAACTCTGACGACAGCTAAGTCACTGTAGGGGTCTGTGCCAACCACACTGGCACTTGTTACGTTTCCATCCAAAAACGTAACCTGAATAGTGATTGCATCCTCTATTACGTGGTAGTTGGTCACTATATGACCTTGTTGGTCATAAACGAACCCTGATCCTAAACCCGCTTCGGTCTGAATGAGAACTACAGAATGTTTGATCAGATTGTAAATCTCTGGCCAAGGCAAAAGGCCAGTTTGGTTAATGTAACCCAGAATGTTAAACTGTTGTTGCAGGTCCTGAAGTTGCTGCCTTTGGCTGTTTAGACTCTCTTGAAGCGTGGACAGTTGGTCTTGAACGTTAAAATATGTAGTGACGAAAATTCCAGTGTTTGCCAATAGGATGGCGAGGACGAATACGAAGAAGTAGACCCATTTGTCAGACGAGCCAGATGGTTGATAAGTCATGAAGTATACCCTTCTTCAAAGATTAGGTGAAAAATATGAAATGGATTGTAGGTTAAGAAGGTTACGTTAAACGAGAAAGGTTTTAGGGATAAAAAAGGTTTATAATGGGGGTATTCTTCATAGCATCCAGTAACTGAGCCAGATAAATATGAGCGAAGAACCCACCCACGATGAGAACATAGAAGCATCTAAGTTGCTTATTGACAGACCGTCAGACTTCAGATTTCACGCAGCCTATCTCGCTTATTCAGAAGCATGGGACAAGTCCTCATCACAAGAGATAAGAGGTAAATTGAACGAAATCATGGAATCACTCTCCAAAAACCAAATCGACTACCAAGGTTTCTATGAAAAGATAAGCGAGTACAGAACGAACATCAGCCCAGAACTTGTGCGTAGTAGAATGTACATAGAGACTCAGAGGAAGAAGGAGTGGAGGAGAAGGGAAGCGAAAAGCGCGCGAGAGGCAAGGCATAGAAGATAAAGAACAGATTTATACATGTGCTGTTATGACGTTTTGGATTTTTTGTGCGCACTCTTCTGGACTCATGCGGTCTGAGTCTACAGTTACTTCTGGGTGTAAAGGTTCTTCGTAAGGTGCGCCTAAGCCTGGAACGGTTGGCGCCTCACCAGACAATCCCCTCTTGTAAATATCCTTGGGAGCCATGAACGTTATTCCTCGTTTACTTTCACGTTCTATGCAGATTTCGAGTGGGCAACGGACGTAAGCCTCTATAAACCTTGGGATTATCTTTCTGGCGTTATCACGATAATGCCGACGGTTACCAGTAGCGTCAATGACCACATTCACGCCGTTCTCAGTTAACAACTTGGCGACAAAAGCTATAGTGGCGTAGACGATGTCTCGTTCAGCCTCATTATACGTGGGCTTGGGAGTTATCACACGCCTCAACATGTCAACAGAAACAACTTGTGCATGAACATTCTGTTTTTTTAGTCGCTTCGTTAGCGCCTCTGCAATAAGGGATTTACCACTACCAGGCAAACCAGTAATCCAGACACACCACCCCACCTTTCTCATAGAATGTCACCAAAGAAACTATTGGGAATCAACTGATAAAGCTTAGAAATACAATTATAAAGAAGTAATCCTTCTGCTTGGAAGGAGACGTGATAGATGGAGCTAAAGCAGATTTTCGAAATTCAGAAAGCCTTTGACCGAAGAATGGGCTGGAACAGATACGAGAAATGCAAGAAAACAGAAGAAATCCTAGACTTCATGAAACACTACATAATGGTAACAGTCGAACTGGGAGAAATCTGTAGAATCAGAAAAGAAATCGAAAGAGACAAACAAGTTTTTGATGTACATGCCTTGAAACACGAACTTGTAGACTTATTCGCCTACCTCATGCAAGCCTGTATGGCGGTGAACATGGACCTTGAAAAGGAATACTTAAAGAAAATGAAACAACTCGAAAAGAGATTCAGCGCCTCTTAACCCAGAAAACTACGTCTCCTATACCAACAAAAACATCATCCACATAAATATACACCTTAATGTAATAGCCTCTAAAGTGATCACCTATGTCGAGTGAAGCAACCACCGTAAACTCTAAATGGCTTCTCTCTTTCGGATCCAAAAACTTGGTGTGCGTATAATTATTGCCAGATTTTGGCAGAAGATCAGTCCCCAGATACAGCTTTACATTTTCGTTGTGTGTTTCAAAGTAATAATCGCATTTTATAGTTGCATTCTCCATTTTGTTCTTAACCACCATAAACAAGGTTCCATTTTCTGTCATCTTGAACTCCTCAGGTTCGATCTTATATTGAATTAGTGTTAAGGACGAAAATTCTGCTTCTGGTTGTGGTTGCCAAATTTTAGATGCAATAAAGGCTGCGCTAACAACGATTACAACAATAACTATTAACGCTATAATTTGTTTTCGTTTCAGATACTGCAGATACTTAACACTCAATCATCAACCTTCCTTCTAACTCTTCAAGTAAGAGTTAACCTCGCCCAAGTCAAAACACTCTATTGTGAGCACACTTCTAATAAAGTTGATTAATTTCGTTCGGACATCCAACGACAAATTGGGATACCAGATGGGTGAGGCGATAACAAGTCCTCTCCATGCAAAATAGGGCTGCACCACTTTCAACATCTCTTCATCATTTGTTTTATCTAGATAGTTCGTCCAGAAAAGATTCCACAGAGTTTCAAAGGGTCCAGTCAACTCGCCATACTTCTGCAACCCATAAAACAGATAATTGATGCTCATGGCGCTCAGATCGTCTGCAGGTTCACCCCACTCACCACGGCTACGATCAAGAACGGTGAAGTCTACGCCTTTTCGGAACATGACGTTCCATGGATGGAAGTCTCCGTGAACCTGTGAGCACCGATGACTTCGGCGCTTTATTTTCCATCTCCATTCCACACATTTCTTCTCTATCTCGCATAGCGTTTTCTCGTCGACAAAATCCAAGTTGGGTGGATAGCTGTCTGTTAGTCCCATTATTCCTTCTCCGTGCCCAAGTAAGTCTCGGATTCGTCTTGTGTAAAAGCGGGGTGCGTCCTTCTTTAAACCATGAATCTGAACCAGATAGTCTGAGAGAGCCTTGCAG
>Ga0315314_1002029_pt1 | contig 17170 bp, 20 predicted proteins | sample TDP9_MG_FD_203631 | JGI IMG/M metagenome (GOLD analysis project Ga0315314, IMG submission 203631) | Freshwater sediment microbial communities from Lake Towuti, South Sulawesi, Indonesia - TDP9 | ecosystem: Environmental > Aquatic > Freshwater > Lake > Sediment | place: Indonesia: South Sulawesi...
ATGACCCTGACGTGGTGTACATATATTTGCCGATTTGTCCGCAAGGCGCTCCAACAAGTGCAGAGAGATTTCCTGCGACTTCCCCAAAAGTTGCATCGTGTGGTGTTGGTGTGTTTGTGTATCCCCAAGGATATCCTATTACCTCAGAACCTGAATGGAAGCTTATGGCATATTTGAAATTGTGGCTTAATGCTAGGTCTCTTATGGCTTGTGTTTCTGGTTCTGAGAATGGTGTGGGTCCACGATAGTCTTCTGCCCATGGGTATGGGCTACCGCTATAGCACGTCGCATTCCATTGATAGCCGTAGTTTCTGTTAATGTCTACGCCTCCAACCCAGTCTTCGTTTAACGAGCCATCGCTGTCATTGTCTATGCCTTCCCACCTGATGAACTCGTAGTACGTGCCGTTCCAGAAATAGAGATACTCTATGTAGCCGTCTCCGTCTTGGTCATCAGGCGGGTCTTCATCAAATTTGCCATCTCCATCTTCGTCATATGGGTGGACGTTTTTGCGTTGCCACTCATTCTGTTTAAAGGCCGTGAAGCCGTCTACGTTCAATGCTACAACTATGTAGATCTCACTGTAGTTTATCATTTTGGTGATGGTTTCATTTGTGCCATAGTTAGCTGCAGCGTCTACTGCAAAGTATAATGCTAGTTCTGCGCTGATAGGCTCGCGGGCATGATGATATCCAACGAAGAACAGTTTTGGCTTTGGATGCGTATTGGTTTCGTTTGTTAGCCTAATGCAGTATATTTCTTTGTTTTGCCAGCTCTTGCCAATGGAAAAGACATTCACTATGTTTGGATATGTTTCGTTCAGGTAGATCAGCGTCCTAGCGATTTCTGTGTAGTTGTGGTAATGGCTCCAGTTGCCCCAAGGTTGAGCCCAAGGTTTCATGAGCGGGTAATGGTCAATGTTATCGCCGTCTATAACGTATGATGTGTCGCCTATTCCGTCTTCATTTGCATCTGCCCCTGTATAGTCGCTCCAGTGGTTTCCGCCAGAAGGATAACCGTTGTCCCAAGTGTTGTCGATTGAAAAATAGAAAAGACCCACTTGCTGTGTATTGTTAAGGAAGCTGTTATGGTAGATTTTGTTCGAGACCGAATGGAACAGATAGATTCCATAATGACTATCAACAATTATGTTGTTGATGAATAGTCCATAAGGGCTATTGTTTAGGTACATGCCCGCATCTGAACTATTTGATATTGTGTTATTGACAATGGTCATACGGTATGAATTCACCCATAGGCAAATACCCACAGACGTATTCGATATCGAGTTACTAATGACCCTGTTACTATCGGGGCCATCAAAGGCGATGCCTTGGTCAGCATTTGATATCGTATTACTACTAATGGTGTTGTTACCGCCAAGCCATGCAGTGATGCCATACCAAACGTTCGTGGCTATATTGTTGTAGATGTTACAATATCTTGAATTGGCAATGGTGATGCCACTAGCTTCGTAGTAGTAATATCCCGAACTGCTATTTCGCACCGTGAAACCCGTCACAATAACATTGTCTTCTTCTACTGTGATTACAGCTGCCGTTCCACCGCCATCCACTATCGTGTTTTCTTTGCTTTCCCCAATAAGCGATATTGTCTTGTTTACAACTACGTTTTCGTAGTACGTTCCATTTCTTACGTATACTGTGTCCCCTGAGTTTGCTGCATTGATGGCTTCTTGTATTGTTGAATAATTATCTGGAACTATTATTGTTGTAGGCTCCGCTTTACCTATTTTAATGTTGAATACTGACACTGACATACCAATTAACAATAGTGTCAGCATTATTCCAGAAACAATTCCCCTTAACGTTCTCCTCTCCACTCTCTTTCCTCCTTTCCATCAAGTAGCAGACAACACAGAATAGTCAATCTACCGATACAATGATACACGCAATCGAATATTTAATGCTTTGTGAAACTCTTTTCTATATCACGAAACTACTATTGGCAAAACAATCATGCCAATCCATCTTATACTCCTTAACCAACTTGGAAGCTTTCATCAGCGACAAGTAAAACCGTTAGCTCCGCTTGAAGAAGAAGATGAAGAAGAAGAACAAAAAAGTAATTTTAACTCACTTTCCAGAACTAGAGGAAGGTTTCAGCAATTGCAACGCTGCCATTTTTGCCCCAAACTCAGCCCTTATCTTTTCATCTGCACTTCCTATTATTATGACATCACCCTCTTTCGGACTCAGCCTTGACAACAAAAAATCGCGAATGGTCACTTTACCTTTGAAAACGTCTTCTTTCACATTAGGCATAGTCAATTTGTTCTTGTAAAAGATTAGAGTAGTAGCTCCTTTTGCTCCCGCCATAATAGCCACGTCTCGTTGTTCTAAACCATATTTTACAACATCCGCCATGCCTTTTACGAGAACTGCAACATTAAAAGGCCCGACTGTCACAGAACTAGATGGAACCTCTACTGCCTCGCTTGTGACAGTTCTCAAGCTTGAAACCAATTTTCTTCCATGTTCGGACAACGTGATTCCTAACTTTGAAATTTCAATTAATCCTTCATTTTTTAGATGTTTGACAAGTGTTCTTGCTGCACCTTCTCCTAATTGAAGTTCTTTTGAAAGTTTCAATCGGCCAACACTTTTTTGAGCACTTATCTCTTCTAAAGCCTTAATCACATGGGCTTCTGTAAATATGGGTGAAGGTCCAGGCGCGATTTTGCCTGTAACTCTCTCTATTATTTCGAGGATTTCCACTTTATTCTCCTCACTTGTCTATTATTTTTGCATTAATATAATAGTAATTCTTAAATAAAAGCTGGATGGATAATCTAACCAAGGCTTTCAAATGAACTCCTTCAAAATAGCCATCATCGCAACTCTTGTCGCTCTTTCAATAGCAACAAATTACGTGCTGATCGGCGTTTCCAATATTAAACTGATGGATTTCATAGTTTTCGTTGGAGGTTTCTGTTTTGGCTCCATTATAGGTGCTTCAATTGGCGTGTTATCTTGGCTGATTTATGGGTTAATAAATCCCTATGGTTTTGTCCCACAAATTTGGCTCGCTACAATGCTTACGGAATCCATTTATGGAATAGTCGGCGGTTTTCTTGGAAAAAGTTTGGCTTCAACCAATTTTGATGGGCAACGTCTTAAATTGAGTGTTTTCTTTGCAACTGTTGGCTTCCTTCCAACTGTGCTTTATGACTTGATCACAAATGTTGTCTATGCATCTTCTTTTAATGTCCCGTTAGTCGCTGCGATTTTCGTCGGTGCCCCGTTCACTGTTTTGCATGAAGTTGCAAATGCTGCAATCTTTGGCGTTTGTTCGGTTCCAATGATTACAGCCTTACAAAAACTTTGTGGAGGTGGGAGATGTGTCGTTCTTAAAAAATAAGTGGACAATAGTTGCGCTTGTTATGCTTTGCTGGGCAATAGTGTCTTCCTCAGTGTTAGGGTATTACTACTATCAATATACGGATTTGATAGCTCGACTTGGCGGAGTACCCGTTCCTATTAATTTGGGAATCGACTACGCGAATGGAACGCGGAACTGGTTTAACGGAACAGTTGGAGTGACATTATATGACGCCATGATACGTGCTGGATGGAAAGTTAACGCTACGTCTTTCGGTGTTATGGGCTTATACGTGACCTCAATAAACGATGTAGCAGAGTCAGTTTCGAATTCTAACTATTGGGGCTGGTGGACATGGACACAATACGGCTGGTCACATGGCGGCTCCGCCTGTAACAAATATATCGTGACTGTCAATGAAACAATTATTTGGTACTACTCATACACTGACCCAACAACATGGCAGATGACCACTCCGCCATAGCAGGATGAATGTTAATTTTTGGGGCTGCATTGACTCTGCTTTGTCACGTCCTTTAAGTTTAAAAAGAACATTGAAAATACTACGTTTGTGACAGACAAAACTACATTCAATAGATTGCGGTCGTGGTCTAGTCTGGTTTAGGACACAAGCCTTCCAAGCTTGCAATCCCGGGTTCAAATCCCGGCGACCGCACCAACCTTTCTAGAATCTCCCTCTAACAACGTCTCTAATTTTTTCTTGCACAACATCTACCGGCTCAATAGTGTTTACCAAGTAGCAGGGCGCAAATTTGAAGAGCCTTCTGAAAAAGTTTTTCCTAATTTCTACTTTTTCTGGTGTTTTCACTATTAAGTAGGGGTTCATAAATTGTTCTGGTTGGGCTGTGAGGTATTCAACCGCTTCTTCTATGCCCATCTTTCTTGCGAGTTGTGAGTCATTCTTGTCTCTTTTCAGTAGTATGACTTTTCTAATTCTTGTCGTGTCTACGAATTTTTCTGGTCCAGATATCCAGAGGGGGTCAAGCATTGCGCGGGAGTATTCATGTGCCATATATGGGTCTTTTAGCATTTCTTCTATTTCAGCTTCACTGTATCCTTTTTTCTTCAGTTGCTCAACCTCTTCTTTGGTTAATGGTTCGACGTTTTCTAGTTTGCACTTGTCTAGCAGAGAGCGGATTTCTGGGAAAACCCTTACGATGTTGGTTCTTATGTAGAATTTTCTTTCACTTATATCAGCGCTGACTCTTCCTTTCTCTCCGCCGATGAATCTTACGTATATCCAGTCGTCGCTGTGGAGTCTTGCTCCTTCCATTTTGAGTAATGCATAGCTGTGTGTTGATTTTCCAGTGCCTGTGGGCGCAATTAGGACTATGCCGTCTCCGTTGACTTCTATGCAGCTTCCGTGAATGCTGTGTATGTCATGTTGGTCTTCAGCTATGTCGCAGGTGATGCCTAAAGCCCAGCTTTTAACTTGACCATAATACTCTGTGTTGAATATTATAGCAGTCTTTGTTTCAGAATTGTAGAAGGCATGAGATTCGCCATTGTTAAAGTCTGGGTCTAAAACTGCGTATATTCTGCCATGCGACCTAATTGCCCGCGACATGGAGAACCAGTTTTCTATCCAGAATTCGTAGAGGTGAGGACTGTTTGTGAAGAGTTGCATGCAGAAGCCGTCTATGTTTGCTTTCCAGCCATACCATTCGTTGCCTAATGCCTTCTCAGCCTTAGCGACTAGTTCATCTCTCTTCGCTTTGCTAACGATGCTGCTGGCTACTCTGCCCCGTATTTTTGTGATTTTGTTGTAGGAATGCATCTTCATGCTACCTTCTGAGCATATTTCTTTATGGAGAAACGATGCCTGAAAACTTTTGGAAATAGCACCATTTCCCACATTTTTCTTCTCCACATATAAGTCTACTCGCATATAAGTAAGTTGGAAACTATGTCATTTTTGAACAATAGCCATTACAAGTCGTAGACTATGCCAGGTATTTTAGGAAATAGCTGTGTTTCTCCTATGTGTTTGGCTCCAACTATCCAGCTAACCAGCCTCTCTAAACCAATTCCCGCTCCAGCTGACGGCTCTAGTTTTCCATCTCTTGCCAGTTTCAATAGTACTTCATAGTTCTCCTTGGTTACGCCATCTCTTTCCATCTTCCTAACTATTTTGTCGTACTTCCACTCCCTTCTAGCGCCAGATAATACCTCTCCGTAGCTAGGCAACATTAGGTCATAATTATCCCATTTACCTCTCTCAAAATCTTCGAAGTCGTAGAATTCTCTAGGAACATTGGTAACCCACACAGGTTCGCCAGTCTCAAATATTATTCTGGTTTCCCAATCTCTTCCATACCTTTTTTCGAGTTCTTCTCTATCGAAGACTCTGAATGGGTTGTCTGGAATCCTTAAACTATCGTATCTTCCGAGAAGGATCAGTTCTTCACTTATGTGTCTCTTCATGCTACCTATTAATCTGCATATAACTCCTTCAACAAGGCTTCTTATGTTCTTGGAAGTAGCGTTTCTGACCTCGAAATCTAGCTGGGTGAATTCATAGGCGTGTATTCCGCTGTTTGCCCTATCTCTTCTTTCAACCCTTACGTTCGGGGAAAGTATGAATAATTTAGGGTGGGCTAGAGAGCAAGCAACTATCTTGTGAACTATCATGCTCAGCGTCGTTCTAACAGTTTTTCCATAAATTTTCACCTCGATTCGTTTCTCAACGGATGCCCCTGGATCTGGCCACAAAGGATCGGTTGATTTGGAAAATATTACTGGTAGCAACCATTCGAATCCTCTGTTTACAAACTCAGAAGTTAGATGCTTTAGCACATAGGTTACTACTCGGCTAATGCACTGCTTTCTCTCAATTTCACTTTCAGACAACTGCTCTAAAGACTTCGGTATTTCAATCAATTTATCTCTTTCAACCTCTAAACTCTTTTGAGTAGTCACCTGTTTCACGCCCAGACGCTCACCCAAGTCGGACATGCCCAGCAAATTAATTTTCAACATGTCAATATAACATAACATCCTTTATTATAAATTTTTTACAGAAAGTTTCGTAAAATATTCGAAAATATTAATGTTTATATCTATGATATTGTAATTATTACAATTATGGAACCCAGATTAGACGAAAAGGATATCGAGATACTAAGCTTGTTGCAGAAAGATTGCAAAATGACAGCTAAGAAAATTGCTCAGAGAATTGATTCTCCGGTTACAACGGTGTTTGCAAAAATAAAAAGGATGGAGGAGTTGGGCATAATCAATGAATATAAGGCAATCTTGGATTCAGGAAAGCTTAACAGGGAAACGACAGCTTTCATTTTAGCCTCATTCTCCTATCGCCTCGAAGGAGAAGGCCCTCTCTCTCAAAGAGAAATTGCGAAGCGTGTCGGAAAGTTTCCTGAAGTTCAAGAAGTGCACATAATCACGGGAGACTGGGACATTTTGATCAAGGTTAAAGAAAAGGATATCAATACCATAGGAAAGTTTGTCATTGACAAGTTGAGAACAATAAAGGGGATAGAGAAAACACTAACTTGTATGGTTTTTGATACTGAAAAGGAGACAACTGATATAGCGTTACCAATCAAAGAGAGACTGCCCTAAACTCTTTCAAGCCTTTTTCTTGGCAATGCAATTGCTCGTTCATATTCGTAGATGAGGCGTGAGGTAATTGTCCATGTTTCAAGCATTTCAGGGTCTATGGCAACTATTGCGTCAGCCAATTTAGAAGTCTTTTCTGAGAAGTGCCCGTGAGGAAAGCCGCCGACAATCGCTACAGGCTTCTTCTTATTCGAAAGCTTCCAAACTGCATCTTCAAGGGTGGTCGTTCTTCCTTTTCTGCTGAAGGCTAAAACATAGGTTGGTTTAAGTGTTTGAAGCAATTGTGGCAAGCGCTGCTTCTTTACTGTTAGTAAAGGGCGTCCAGTTGGCGGGATTTTTTTAAACTCGAAGAGTTGTTCCATTAGACCGGCAAATCGGTTGTAGTTTCTTGGTAGTCGCGTTTCTGGTGCTATTGTAATTACATGGTCGCTGAAAGTGTGCACATAAACTTGCAGAAGCCCTTCCTTGTTTAAAGGTGAACCTAAGGCTTCAAGTAAGGCAAAGTGAACTATGTCTGGGCGTCCTCGCTTTTCGCTGTCCTTAAGCGCTTTCATTGCAGAATGATGATAGGACCTATCAAGAAGAAAAAGATCTGGAGATTTCCTATGCTTTTCAGTGTGGCGCATGACAGAGGGATGTTTCCATAAGCTTTTGGGAACGGTTTCCAGAGCAGATTCAGCAAGTATAAGAGTTAACAAGTTCTTATCCTTCAATGGAGAGGAAGACTAATCTTAATAAACATTTAATGAAGATTGAGGAAGGTCTAGAGGCGATGAATACTACAAAACATGTAGCTTTGCAGCATGTGCATACTCTTTTTGGCAAGGCTAGAGAGGTTATTCACGAGAATCCAGAATTGGCACAACATTACGTGAAGATGGCGAGAAAAATCGCGATGAGCACTAAACTGCGCTTACCCAGCGAATATAGGCGACAGATTTGCAGACACTGCAAAAGCTTTATTCTACTCGGCGTGAACTGTCGTGTCCGAACTCAGTCAAGAAGAGAACCACATATAGTAGTAACATGCCTAATTTGCGGCAAACACTCACGTATTCCACTCAAGAGCAGAAAACGGGAAAAACAATGATAACATCAAAAATAAAGAGAAGAATAAAAAGTGAATTAAGCAGTGAGAAACCGACCGTATGGATTGGAAAAGACGGCACATCCCAACAAATACTAGCCGAAATTTCTAGACAATTAGAAAAAGGAGAAATGGCAAAAATCAAAATTCTAAAAACTGCACTTGAAGAAGAAGAAACAAAAAATATTGCATCAAAAATTGCAGAAAAAACAGGTTCCACTCTAATCGACATTAGAGGGCACACAATAATACTCTACAAACCACGAAAAAGAAAAAACAAAACCCCATAAACCACAACCAACATAACAAACAAACTAACCTATTAGCCATCTATATATAAGGGGGGTCTATAGACTTTTGCTAGACTCTAATCTTTAAAGCCAACAAACTCGGAAAGCCAGAAATGAAAAGTCTTTATAAGAGTCTTCATTCATTACTGAACGAAAAAACCATCGAAAAGGGAAGAAAAACAACGTGCCAACACCCTACGATGTTCCCGCCTCAACTCTAGTCAAGAAACTAGCCACGTATCTAAAGGAAAATGTCGACCAAATAATTCCACCACAATGGGCTCCATACGTAAAAACTGGTTCTCACGCTGCTAGGCGACCAGAAAACCCTGAATGGTGGTACATCCGCTGCGCTTCACTTTTAAGAAAAATCTACCTAAAAGGGCCTATAGGCATAATGCGTCTGCGTTCAGAATATGGTGGACGGCTTGATCGAGGAATGAGACCCGAACACGTGAGAAAAGGTGGAGGCTCAATAATAAGAAAAGCACTGCAACAACTCGAAACAGCAGGACTTGTAGCACCCTTCAAAAATCGTGGAAGAATCTTAACAAAAGAAGGAAGACAAGTAGTCGACAAATTATGCACCGAAATAAAGGAAGAATTAGAGAAAACGCTTCCAGCACTCCAAAAATATTAGGATGCAAAGTCAAAATGAGTGAAGAAGAACTTGAAGAACTGCGAAGAAGAAGAATGAGCGAACTGCAACGCCGATTCGCTCAAGAGCAGGAACGAATTCAAATGCAACAACAAATTGAAATGCAAAAACAAGCAGTTCTCCGCCAAATACTCACCCCAGAAGCGAGACAACGCCTAAACAACCTAAAAATGGTAAAACAAGAATACGCCGAACAACTCGAACTCCAACTAATCCAACTAGCACAAACAGGAAAAATCAATACCCCAATAACAGACGAACAACTAAAAGAAATCTTAACAAGACTACAGTCACGAAAACGAGACATAACAATCAGGAGAGTTTAGCAATGGCAAGAAACAAACCAACAGCAAAGAAACGCAGACTAGCAAAAGCTGGAAAACAAAGAAAACCAGTGCCAACATGGGTAATCGCAAGAACAATTGGACGAGTAAGAACAAATCCTGCAAGGCGTAACTGGCGCCGAAGAAAAATAAGGGCTTAGAGGCGGCTGAAAAATGGATGAAACAGAAAAAATAGACAAAGAAGAACCGAAAGAAGAGGAAAACGTCGAAGAACTCGACGTAGAAGAAAAAGGAGAAAAGACTCCGATAAAGAGAGTTGGAACCGAAGAAGAATCAGAAGAAGCTGGGGAAAAAGCGGAAGAACTCGAGGAAGAGATTGCAGAAGAAGCAGTTGAAGAAGTGAAAGAAGCCGAAGAAGAAGAGGTTGAAGAGGAGGAGGTTAAAAAGGAAAAAAAAGAGGAAGCTGAAGAAGAAATCGTAGAAGAAAGAATCTACACGATACCGTTAAGCCGAGCATGGATACAGCCTCCCAAAAAAAGAACTCCACGTGCTGTACGCATTGTTAAGAGTTTCATTCAAAAGCATATGAAAATCAAAACCGAGGCTGAAGAAGAAGGAGAGGAGCCTGAAAAACTCGTTTTAAGCAATGAGGTTAACCAAAAAATTTGGAGCAGGGGAATAAGGGAACCGCCAAGGAACATAAGGGTTCGAGCGGTTAAAGATAAAGAAGGCGTAGTAACAGTCTACTTGGCTGAAGGAGACTGATTTTTGGGGTTATTCTTCTTTGACTTTTTTGGCAACACAAGCATAGGAGTCTACTCATTAGCCACAGACAAAATGATGATTGTTCCGCCGCAAGTTTCAGACACTAAAGCAAAGAAACTTGAAGAATGGTTAAAGGTTAAGGTAATAAGGACAGTGATAGGCGAATCTGTTTTAATAGGTGCATTAGCTTGCGCTAACTCGAATGGCATAATTCTTCCGCATTATGTACGAGAAGAAGAAATTCGTGCCATAAAACCTTGCTCAGATCTTAACCTCACAGTTATGGAGACGAAGCGAACGGCTTATGGCAATCTTATTCTTGTAAATGACTATGGCGCATTGGTTGACCCTCGACTAAAAGAACCAGACGTGAAAAAGATAGCGGATACGTTAGGCGTTGAAGTAGTTGCAGGCGAAATAGCTGGCTTACCCTATGTTGGCTCTCTTGCCACTGCAACTAATAAAGGCGTTTTAGCGCATCCTTTGTTGAAGGAAGAAGAGCAGAAGATTTTGAAGGATGTACTAAAGGTTCCTGTAGATGTCGGAACAATTAACTGTGGGGTTCCTTACGTGGCTACTGGGCTAGTTGCAAATATTCACGGCGCTATTGTAGGATATATGACTACGGGTCCAGAATTGTTCATAATTGGGCAAGCGCTTGACATTATTGAGGAAGAAAAATAGTTTGAGTACGCATGTTTAACATTTATATGTTAGCGTGGATTCCATTGGCTAAAGGTTGAGCAGGTGCATCATGATGACAAAGAAGGCTACTAAAGTTAGCCCAGTCAGTGTCAAGGTTTTTAGAGTCATTGGCAAAATCACTAAGCCTAATTATAAGACTGATTTTCAGAAAGAAGTTAGGGCTGTAAAGCCTGAAGACGCTGCAGAAACTGTTTACAAAGACATAGGTAGTAAGCATAAGGCTAAACGTTTTCAAATAAAAATCACCGAAGTTAAGGAGATAAGCCAAGACGAAATCAAAAATCCACTGATACGGAAATTGACTTTGGGAGAAGGCGAAAGTGTCAAGTGACGAAGAAACTTTTCGTAGATTAGCTATTGAGCTCAGAATTTTAGAAGGAACAGCAGATGCCATACAATCAAGAGCAAGCTTAGTCAATTCCGCTCTCACCGAACTCGTAGTCGCAAGTATGACGCTAGAAGGATTGGAAAAAGAGAAGACTGATGCTCCCCTTTTTGTTCCAATTGGCGGAGGCTCTTACATAGAAGCGAAGCTTGGAACTGAAGACAAAGTTGTTGTCAGCATAGGAGCTGGCGTAGCGGTTGAAAGAACACTAAAAGAAGCCAAAGACACTGTTAGCGGTCGCATAGCCGAACTTGAAAAGACAAGAACAACTCTTGAACAGCAGCTGCGTCAAGTTATAGGTAAGATTCAGGATAACAGGGCTCAGCTGCAAGAGTTGTCTGCGAAACTGAGTGAGAGGGAGAAGGCGGCTGGTGTTTGAAAAACTCAGAAAAGGGCTCAATGGACTTGTTAACAAGGTTACGACCACTGAGTTAACAGCTGAAAGGCTTCGTCCAATTTTAGGCGATTTTAAATTAAATCTAATCGAGAATGATGTTGCGGTTTCTGTTGCTGACTACATATGCGAGGAAATGGAAAAACGACTGAATGGTGTTCAAGTTAAGAGGTTGGGAGACAGAAAGAGTATAGTGAAAGAAAATCTGAACAAAGTTTTGCTTGACATTTTGACTGCCAAAGAGAAAATCGATTTACTACAGAGAGTTGATGAAAAACGAAGAAGGAATGAACCTTATGTAATCATGTTTGTGGGGATAAATGGCACAGGCAAGACCACAAGCATAGCCAAAGTTGCTAAATTTCTCATGAAAAACGGCTACTCCGTTGTCTTAGCCTGTAGTGACACCTACCGTGCTGGCTCTATTGAGCAGTTGGAGGAACATGCAAGGCGTTTAGGCATAAGAATGATAAGGCACAAGTATGGTGCTGATCCTGCAGCTGTAGCCTATGATGCGATTAATCATGCGAAGGCGCAAGGAATAAATGCTGTGCTCATTGATACAGCTGGCCGTATACAGACAGACCGCAATTTAATGAATGAACTTGGAAAGATCAAACGGGTTATCACGCCTGACCTGACAATTCTAACTGTAGACGCATTAACTGGAAATGATGCTGTTATGCAGGCGGAAGAATTTCACAAGACAGTGGGCATAGATGGAACGATATTGACCAAGGTTGACGCTGACGTGAAAGGAGGCTCAGCCTTAAGCGTGACCTACGTGACAAGTAAGCCCATAATATTCATCGGAGTGGGTCAGAGGTACGAAGACCTCCAACCATTCAACCCAGAACAATTCACAGAAATGATTCTGAAATGAAATAGACCACATTACTCTAAATAAGCCACCTAGCTCTTATCTGCTGCTGAAGAATTCAAAATCATTTTTTGTTTCATCATCACTGAGAATGCAATTATGCTAGCATAATCGTTTTAGCAGCATGTCTTTTTCTAACTGCAGTCTTCTTTCTTAAAAACCGATGACCCAATTTTGTAGATGCTAGAAAATTTCTACAGTGCCATTTTTTCCAGCTTTTCTTCTCCTTCTGCATAGCCCGAGGCGATTAGGACATCGCCTGCCTTGATTACAGAGTCTGGTTTGGGACGTATCCATTTTTCCCCTCGTCTCATTGCTAGAATCCATATGCCAGTCTCTTCGTGGATTTGTGCTTCACGCAAAGTTTTGCCAACCAGTGCTGAATTTTTTGACACTGATACATGGCATACAGTCTCTGCGGCTTCTTCTATTACAAGCTTCAGGATTGGATGTGGCTCCAAACCTCTTAGAACAACTGCAGCGATTTGGGCTGCTGCATCAGCTATTTTTTCGGTCACTACTCCTAAACGAATTAGTCCCAGAAAGTCTCTTGACTCTTTCGGGTTAGGAATGCTTGCTAAGACGAGTAGTTCAAACTCTGTATGTAGATTATCCATGCGTTCTTCAAGCGTTTGCACTTCTTCAGCTAATTCTCGACTGTTGAAAAGTAGAGAGGAGTAGGCAAGATCTATCATAAGTTCAGACGTATCTTTAAGCTCAACCAGCTTATCCGCGATTTTTTTAAATGGTCTAGATGGCACCATAATTCAGACCTCTAATTCCTTGGGCGAGCTTTTGGCAAGACTTTTGAGTTCCATCATTCCGCCTGGAGCTCCTCTCACAATAAAGAAATCTTCATCTTTAATTGTTTCATTTGGTTTGGGATTGACAATCCATTCATCTTCTCGTCGAATTGCAATGATATCTACTCCCAATTTCAATTCTCTTAGTCTTTTTCCAATAAGACCAGATTTTGACCCTATTTCGATGCATCCTAATCTTTCTTCGACTTTCTCAAAGGCTTCACGAACAATCGGGTGAACACATATTTCTCGTAAAACTATGGCGGCAATGTCTGCAGCAGCATCAGAAATCTTGTCTGTTGCCGATGCTACTGCTGCTACTCCGACAAGAGACTCGGCAGCGCTTGCACTTCTGGCAGCAACCATTATATTCATATCCAGAAGATAGGCAAGTGTGTCCACTCTTCTTTCGAGACGTACGACCTCATCTGCGAGTTCTTTGTCATTGAAAAGTGCTGCAGAATAGGCGAGGTCAATCATAAACTCTGAAAGGTCTTTCATCTCAACCAAGATTTCACGAACAGATGTGGGTTTGTATCTTATTTTTTCGAAAGTATGCATATGATTGAAATCTCTCCAAACCAAATTGAATGCCCTTTGTGCAATTCAAGTATTGAAGCAAGGGATATTTTAATTCTCTCTCTAATTTTTCCTCCAGATTTTTAGCCAATTAAAGCTAGGGCAATGAATAGTGAAATTGTCATCATGCTGTCTGCCATAGAACTTTCAACTGGAATAACAAAGTTATCTGGGTCCAAGCCATGCCGAAATGTAATGATACTTACTGCCCAAGATATTGCAACTATGAAAGACACTGCTAAAACGTTTGCAGTCAACAATAAAGCGGTAAATTTGATGAACACATCCAGAATGAATATTCCTTGTATCAGCAGCGAAAGAATAGAATAAATGATGAACATGATAATTGATGCTGTCCAAGCGCCAATTATCTCATTTAAGTGATTTACTGCTGCGGACAGGGATGGTTTAAGTGTACCGAGCGCAAGTTTTGTAGTCGCTGTAGAACCTACAACTGCGCCAACATCGCCTGTTGTGTCAATTAAAGCTGGATAAACAGTGTAGATTTCTCGCCTAGCACCCACAACTTCGCTAATCTTTCCTAAGACTGAGCCCGTTACGTTTACGATGAAGGCAACAAATATCAACGTCAAAAAAGACTCCTTAAGAGTTTTGACAAACTCTCTTTCCTTCCGGTTTTTATACAGAAGATAACAGGAACAAACTGTTAAAATCAGACATAATAAGATGATTACAAAAGTTCCCAGAGTGCCCGCTAGAAAGAAAAGGCTTAGAATAGAAATGTAGCAGAGAGTGATAAGAACATCGGAAACCGTGGATTCAACAGGATACAAAATGATGTCAGGGTCCAAACCATGTTTGAAAGATATGAAAGAAACAATCAATGTTAAAGGAGAAACCACGACCAATGCAAGAGTCATAGTCGCTGTAATCACGCCAAGAGTTGCAAACAAATCAGCTACTTTAGCTCCCCAAAGGAAAATTCCAAAAATCATGGCAACTAGACTCATGGCTACACTCGTTTCAAGAGTCAGCACCACAACTGCCTTAAGAAGCAGGTAGAAGCTCTTTGTATTGCCGGAAAATCTGGGTCGCACAGTTCCAATATGTAGACCTGTGCCTAACCGTCCAGAAAGCAAACCTCCAATGACGCCTCTTGCACTTATTATTCCAGGGTAGACTACAATTACCCATGGAGCCATAGAAAAAAGTCCTAGCTGGAAAGCGACAACTGTCCCAGCAAACACACCGCATAGATTGAATACATAAGCCATCAACGATTGCCTTAAAGTTCCCAAAAATTTGTCTCGACTTACCATTTAACATAGCCTGCTTTCTCATTTTCATTGGGGGTAGAATTTTCAAAGTTGGAAGCTAAGCGTAAAGAATGACTGAGAATGAAGTCAGCGCTTCTCATAGGATGAGGCGTCGATGTGTATGAATCGAATAAAATGAGAAGCCAAGTAACGAGCCAAGTAACCAATCTCTTCATGCATGCGCCCACTATACTCCGTTTTCAATGTCTCAAGAAACGGTCTAAAGAACGATTTAAGATTAACTGTGTCCGTAGCCTCTCTTACTGCCTTGTCGGAAAAAATGATTCTGGCTCTTCTTCACTGAAAAGGTTCTTAATGCAGCAGTTTTAGTAGTATGCCCTTTTCTGAATGCAACCTATTCTCTGCCTGCTCATAGATTATTGAGTTTGGGCTTGTTATTGCTTCAACGGTTATTTCGTAGCCTCTGTGAATTGGCATGTCATGCATTATCAAGGCGCCGCTGTCTTTCAGTAGTTGCTTGTTTATTTGATATGGCATCATAAGTCGCATTCTTCTTTCTTTTTCTTCTTTGTATTTTGGGTCAAAGAAGAATTCCATGTCAACCCAAGTGTCAGTGTAGACTATGTCCGCATCCTTTACTGCTTTCTTTACGTCTAAAGTGGTTTCATAAAGGCCTGTTTGCTTAGCTGTTTCGACTAGTTTTTTGTCGAAGGCGAGCTCGTTGACTATAGGTGTTACTGTAGTGATTTTTGCTCCTGTTTTTGTGCAACCGACTATGAGCGAGTTGCAGATATTGTTGTGGATTCCGATGTAGACGAGTTTAATTCCCTTTAACATGCCTTTCTTCTCTTTGATTGTCATTAGGTCAGCTAAGGCTTGGCATGGGTGATATTTTTCGTCGCATCCGTTTATGACTGGAACCCGTGAGTTTTCAGCCATTCGCCTTAGGTCTTCATGTTTTAGCAGACGTGCCATGATGCAGTCTACGTTTCTAGACAGATACTGGGTTTCGTCGCCTATGTCTGCTAGGGCGAAGTTTGTTGCTCTCCAGTCTAAGAATATGGCATGGCCGCCCAATTGTGTCATGGCAACCTCGAAAGATACTCTTGTTCGAGTGGAGGTTTTCTGAAAAATCATGGCTAGGGATTTGTCTTTTAGGGCAGTTCGGTATTTTTCCTGATTTTTCTTGATTTCGATTGATTTGTCAATTACCTCGTTTATTTGTTGTTGTGTCCAATCTTTTAGGGTTAATAAATGCAATTTTATTGAGCCTCACTGTGGGTTTTGGTTTTGAAAGGTTTTTGACTGATATAAGTTTTATGAGTCTTCTTATTCTCTTATGTGGTTGTGGAGGGCGTATGATATGATTTTGATTGTGGCGTCGACTAACGATGTTGCTGGCATGAACATTGCAAATTCGCTTATAGACTATTACAGGTTTGAAAACACAGGCGCGTTATTTGACCAGAATCACCTCTATATAAAGACGGTTCAAGGTAAAGAGATTAAGCTAGTTCTTGTTAACAGGGAAATTATTGACACTCAATTTATTACAGAGCATTTTAGTCCGCAATTAATAGTGTTTGTTTCTCGGCATAGTGCCCAAAGTGGAATCCCGACACTTTCAGTTCATACACCTGGCAACTTAGGCAGTAAAGCAGATTTTGGTGGAGTTCCACGTAAGGTTTCTGTGTCGCCTGCGTCAGCTATGAAAGACTGTTTGGCTGAGATGATGCGGCTGAAAGAAGAAAGACGGCTTAATTATGAGGTTTCGTATGAGTGTACGCATCATGGTCCGTGTTTGGATGTGCCTGCGATGTTTGCTGAATTGGGCAGTTCGCCTGTGCAGTGGAAGGATTTGAAGGCAGCAGAAGCAGTAGCTCGAGCAGTAATGTATGCTATCTCTAAACAGTCTAAGTATAAGGCTGTGTTAGGCATTGGTGGACCGCATTATAATGATAAGTTTACCAAGTATGCTTTAGGCAGCGAGTATGCTTTTGGGCATATTATTCCTAAGTATGCTGTTGGGCAAGTAGATGATGGCATAGTGAGGCAGTGTGTTGAACGCACAATGGAAAAGGTTGACTCTGTCGTGCTTGACTGGAAGGGAATCAAAGGAGCAGACAAACAACCACTACAGGCAATAATAGATAGGATAAA
>Ga0315314_1002030_pt1 | contig 17167 bp, 18 predicted proteins | sample TDP9_MG_FD_203631 | JGI IMG/M metagenome (GOLD analysis project Ga0315314, IMG submission 203631) | Freshwater sediment microbial communities from Lake Towuti, South Sulawesi, Indonesia - TDP9 | ecosystem: Environmental > Aquatic > Freshwater > Lake > Sediment | place: Indonesia: South Sulawesi...
ACTTACGTAGGCGTTCCACAGACTTAGCCAACTCTTGGGAGGAGAAAATGTCTCCTTTCTCGTACCACTGGGATATAGTCCAGTTCTGACAGTGGAGACACCGTAGGGTGCAGCCCAGCGTGAATATGGTTCCGGAGGGAACCAGCTCTGGTTCTTCGCCCATGTGCTCAAACATTGTTGAAACCGTGATTTGGGTCCCACAACTGCAGTGTCCAAGCTCTCCCTTGAGTCTGTTGAAACCGCACCTACGGGTGCAGAAGTGGCAACCCTCAAGGATGCGACTTGCCATCTCAATCTTTAAGTCAAGATACGATTTTTCTGGGGCATCCAATTCTTCTAGGCGCTTTTGGCGGGAATCAATCTCCTTTTCAAGGAGATAAAATTCTTCTGTGAGTTTGTCGTGAATTTTCCACAATTCTGCAAGCGAATTCTCTTTGTCGAAGTTAGCGGGCAGCTTTTTGGCGATCAGAAACTCGGCTGGCTTATCATCTTCCATAATGTCAAAGTATCTGGCCAAACTTGCCCGAGCTTTTTTGTCCCTTAAAACAGCCCTTGCATCAGGTCTCATTATCGCCCACATACTCCTTCACCTTGAAGAAAGCGTCTAGATTAAGGCGTAGGGATAGGAGAAACCTCCTGGATGAAATTGACCCTTTATGGCAATTTTGTGTCCACAGGCTGGACAGTGCATGTCTTTGGTTAGGTGCCACTTCTCAATTTCAAAACTGAAACGTTTGATCAACAACTCTTGGCAGTTCGGACAGTAGGTGTTTTCGTAACGGTGTCCAGGTACATTTCCTAGGTAAACATAGTTTAGACCAGCCTCGCTGGATGCTTTCCAAGCCTGTTCCAAAGTTTTCAGCGGAGTTGAAAAGATATCTGTCACTTGATAATTTGGATGAAACCTCAACAGGTGAAAAGGCGTGTCCTTTCCAAGGTTATCCCTTATCCATGTGGCGAGTTCGCGAATTCTCTCTATGGAATCTCCAATCTTCGGAACCACCAAGTTGGTGACCTCAACGTGTATATCATGCTTCTTCATTTCCCTCAGAGATTCATAAATTGGTTCGAGTGACGGAACCGCTGAAAACTTCTTGTAGAATTCCAGATCGCCTCCACCCTTGAAATCAACTGTCGCAGCGTCCAAAACCGGCGCTATCATTTGAACCGCCTCCGGCGTCATGTAACCATTCGTGACGAAGGTGTTGAAGAACCCATGTTTACGAGCCAGCGTCGCTGTGTCGTAAGCGTACTCGAAAAAGATGGTTGGTTCCGTGTAAGTGTAACTTATCCCCTGACAGCCATTATCCTTAGTAACCTTCACAACCTTGTCTGGAGGAAAATCTTGTCCTTTAATCTCCTTTTCCTGACTTATCACCCAGTTGTCACAGAAACGACAGCGGAAGTTGCACCCGACTGTGGCGATGGACATGACCAGTGAGCCCGGATGAAAGTGTGATAGAGGCTTCTTGGTTATGGGGTCTATGCAGGCGGAGCAAGCCTTTGCGTATACGAGCGAGTAAAGTTTTCCCTTCTCGTTTTTTCTCACCAAGCAGAATCCCACAGCCCCTTCTGGTATGGTGCACCTTCTTGCGCAAAGGTTGCATTTCACTTTATTTTCCGGCAACTGCTCGTAAAGCATGGCTTCCTTAAGCATACTACTCCGTCTCCTCCAAGCGTATTCCGTCACCGTTCAACCTTATTGTTAAAGCCCTTGTCGCGGCCATGAAGCCTCTCCTAGACCCGTCCAACTCAACGAGATTCGATTCTCTAAGTTTGTTGATGTGGAACCATATCGTCATGCGTGGCTCCGACGTTATTTCCTGCAGTTTTGAAATTGTCAATCTCTTTGGGTAGGCCTTTATTAGTTCTTGGAGTATACGCACTCTTGTGGGAAGACTTAAAGCCTCACATACTTTGTGGCCGTTTAACTTCTCTGCATTCATATACATACCAGCATTTTTATACTATTATACTCGTACGGAAGGATATATGCTTTTCATGCCAGTTATGACGTAAGGCTTAAATATTACCGTTTGGTAAGATTTAATTACGAAATGGTAACTTAACTTCTACAAGGAGATTAAACTATGTCCATAAGCCATGTAGACCTAATAAAAAAAGCAAAAGAAATCCTAAAAAAGAAGGGATTTAGAGAGGACGAAATTCATGAAGAGTTTGGCTTTAAGAATTATCGAATCGATGTTGTCGGATGGAGCAATAATAAGAAAATAGCCGTCGACTGCGGTTACTGCGATCCCAGCAAGTGCGAGGAATTGAAGAAGTTTTTTGATGAAGTAATATGTTTACCTTTAACCAGCTTCGACGTAAAACCAGTCAAAACTTCCAAACTTTCATTGAAAAAACTTGTAGGATTAAAGCTTTCGCTAGTGAAGGATGATGATATCCTGTTTGAGATACCATTGTCTATGGAAGATTGGTCTGGGGATAATCTTCAAGATGAGCTTGCCTCATTTGAACAGGAAATCGAAAGATTCTCAAGGCTCTTTGACGCCTTATCGCATCAGACTCGCCTAAGAATTATGAAGAGACTTTTCGAGGACGAGGACCTAACACTCGGCTTTGCGGATTTCATGAAGGATCTCAGTTTGAATCCTAAGATAGTTTGGGAAGGCACCAAGAAGCTACGTGAAGGCGGACTATTGGTAAAGTCCGACGACGGCAAGTATCAATGTTCAGAGGTTGGACAAGCCGAGTTCCTGATGCTTAGCCTCGCCTTGAGGCGTTTGCTTCAGGTCTTAAAACAATTGGAACAACTATAAGGAGGTGAAAAACGGTGGCAGACTTTGACGAAATTTTCCGCGACGCAGACTCTTACTTCAAAAAACTCTCTGAGAGAATGCTAAAAGAGATGGAGGAGATTGAGAAGGCGATAAGAAGCGGGAAGCTCCAGGGTGAATGGGAAGTCAAGCCCATTGAAGAGCCAGGCGCGAAAGGGTACGTTGCCCGCGGGCGCTTCCAACTTGGCGAACCGCTGACTTTGCCAAAGCAGGCAGTAGACGAAGTTCGTGAACCATTAACCGATGTCTTTGAGGAGCAAGACCATGTGAAGCTTTACGTGGAGCTTCCAGGTGTTGAAAAGAACGATATTCAGCTCAACGTTACAGAGGGACGTGCAGAGGTTAAAGCCAAAAACTTCTACAAGGTCATAGACTTGCCAACGAGACAAGTTGAATTCGAAAAGGCAACTGCCAACTACAAGAACGGCGTGCTAGAGGTAATGATACCAAAGACGAAAAAGGCGGAAAGCGAAGACAAGAAGAAAACGATAAAAATTGAGTAAGTGGGATGTGTCCATGCAAACTGAAATCTACGACGTGAATTATAATGACTATGTGGGTCTAGTGGGCACCGCCCACTTCACGAAGCGTAGCCTCTACGATGCTTATCGGGCAGTTAAGCACTTACAGCCCACAGACCTCGCCATTGAACTGGACTTGAAACGCTTCAGAATTCTCAACGCTGCCTGTTGGACGTGTTCCAGACGTGGAATTTGCACGACCAAGTGCGAGTTCATTGGAGCAACAGAGGCCCTAGGAAACGTGGACGCCAACATATGGCTCATAGACATGTCTGAACATGAAATAGGGCAAAGGATACGACGGTTGACGACTCCAACATGGATTTTCCGGGTAAGCCTTCCCTTCTTTCTTCAGGAAGACGAAATGACGAGGCTTTGGGAGCAAGGCTTCAAGGACGAAGTTATCAACACCTATCGAAGAAGATTGGAGAGGCTTCGTGAGAGGGCGCCAGCGGTTTGGCGAGTTTTAATCGACGAACGTAACACTCTTATGGCGGCGAGGCTGGCTTGGATAACCTCGGAGAAACTGAGGGAGGATAAGAAGCCGAACATACTCACGTTTGTCGGAGCAGCCCATGTAGAAGGTATAAAAGAAATGCTCGGCAATCCCCTAGCCATCAAGAAAAACCTCCAGAAGCTAGGTCTAACCTTCACGCCTCCAACCCTAATCAGGAGGATAAGCGTAAACACAGATAATTAAATACGGGGCGAATTTGAACATCCGCCGCGGTGGAGATATCTCCAGTAAAAAGCCATTTTTTCTTTGCGGGAGCGCATTACTTTAATCTAACATGCGACCAAAAATCATAAAAAACTATAAAGCAATGGTTACGTATGAGCAACACGTTAAGAAAAGCCGCTGGCTCATTAATTCTAGTCGGAGCTGCACAATTCATAGTTGGCATGTTTGTGGCAGAAGCGCTGTACAATGGCTACAGCGTGGCAGATAATTACATAAGTGACTTGGGCGTAGGTCCTTCGGCACTTATCTTCAACTCTTCAGTCTTTATGTTTGGGCTAACGGTTGTAGTAGCATCATACTACCTTTGGCGCATATTTGAGGAAAAATTGGTTGTGATATTGTTTTTCTTAGCTGGGATCGGTGTAATGGGGGTTGGAGTATTCCCAGAAAGTGTTGAGCTGATACATCCCATTGTGTCCTTAATATCTTTCCTTTTTGGAGGACTTTCCGCAATCGCAGCGTACGAGTTAGAAAAGTTTCCTCTAAACTATATCTCCGTAATCTTGGGATTAATCGCTCTCATTGCATTCGTTCTATTCGCCACGGATAATTTTCTCGGCTTAGGAAAAGGCGGCATGGAACGAATGATAGCGTATCCCATATTGCTATGGGCCATAGGCTTTGGTGGATACCTAATTGGCTCAGAACATAAAAAAACATAGTTTGACATTATCGCCAACAACTGTTTACCTATACGCCTGTGGCTATGCCGATATCGCCCAGATAAACCGGGGAGACTCTTACTATAGGTGGACCGGGGGAGGATTTGAACCCACCGCCATGTGGAGATATCACCCGAAATCCTCTTCTTTTCATCAAACCGGTCGTTTCCTCAGGCATTCTCTTATTAGGAGACGTTGACAACCTTATCTAATCACCAAGTAAGAGGCGAGCTTGTTGTCGTCCGAACTCTTTCACTTTTGCCCTAAGCCTCCATATGATTTCGACTTAAGTTGCTCTGTTTTTGGGTTTGAAAAGCCCATGCCAGACCTTTATGAAAGCGGAGTTTGGAGACGCGCTTTAAGGCTGAATTCGGGTAGGTTGATTTCAGTTGCTTTGCGATCCGTGGGCACGGTAGAGGAGCCGAAAATTGAAATACAATGTTTTTCTGCAGTTAGTGAAACGGAAAAGTCTGAGTTAGCATCGAAGCTGGATTGGATGTTTTCGTTTGGCGAGGACTTATCAGCTCTCTATGTTTTCATGGAAAAGGACCCAATTCTCAGGGACGTGAAGGAGAAACTCTACGGGTTGAAGGCTGGAAGCATGGGAGCCACAGTTTTTGAGAGCGTCGTAAAAACAATACTCCAGCAGCAAATTTCCCTCCGAGTTTCCTTTTGGATGACAAACCGGCTAGTTACAAGGTTCGGAGAAAACGTAAAAGTCGATGGACGAGTCTACTACGATTTTTCCACAGCCAGTGCACTTGCGGAAGCGAGTCTTGAAGAAATGAGGCAGTGCGGGCTAAGTCGTAGAAAGTCGGAGTACATCAAAGGGATTGCTGAGAAAGTCGTAAATGGCGAATTTGATCCCGAAGGTTTGAAGAAACTATCAAATGAAGAGGTGATTAAAGAGTTGAAGAGGTTTAGAGGGCTGGGAAGGTGGTCCGCCGAACTTGTTCTATGCACGGGGTTGAAGAGAAAGGACGTGATTCCAGCCGACGACTTAGGCGTGAGGAGGACCGTTTCTATTTTCTACTTTAACGGTAGGAATATTTCAGGAGACGATGTTCGAAAGTTAACTGAAAAGTGGGACGCATTTAAAAGAGGCATCATCTTTTATCTAATTTGCTTAGGGAAGGTCTAAGAAATAACGACTTCCGCAATGCAGTTAAATTCATATGTCATTTTAGCCTCTAGTAAACTCGGTATTAATGAGGATGTCGTTATGAGCAAAACTTCCGAATTCTCAGGTTTCTACAAATTAACTCCCAAGGAAAGAGTGCAAATCGTGAAGGAGTTTGCCGGTCTAACAGAAGAAGAAGTTAAAATTCTTCAGTCTACTGGCTCCTTACCGCTGGAACTAGCCGATCGAATGATTGAAAACGTTGTTGGAGCCATCCCTATACCACTGGGAATTGCGGTGAATTTTGTGATCAACGGAAGGGATTACCTGATACCCATGGCAATCGAAGAGCCATCGGTGGTTGCTGCAGCCAGCTACGCTGCAAAGATGGCTAGATCAAAGGGAGGATTCTTCACAAGCAGCACCGAACCTATCATGATTGGGCAGATACAAGCCGTGGGCATAGAAAACCCCCAGGGAGCAAAAAGGGCAATCTTGGCAGCGAAAAGCGAGATTCTAAAGAAAGCCAACGAGCAGGATCCCATGCTGGTTTCGGTTGGGGGAGGAGCCAAAGACCTAGATGTAAAAGTGATGGAGACCAATAGTGGACCAATGGTCATCACCGAGCTTCACGTTGACTGCAGAGACGCCATGGGCGCCAACGCCGTGAACACCATGACTGAGGCTGTTGCCCCCGTGATTGAAAGGATAACCCACGGCAAAGTTTACATGAGAATAATCTCCAACCTAGCCACAAAACGGTTGGCCAAAGCCTGGACCGTTATGGCAAAGAAAGAGGTTGGCGGAGAAGAAGTTGTCAACGGAATCGTTGAGGCCTACAACTTCGCTGCCGCCGACCCCTACAGAGCCGCAACCCACAACAAGGGCATACTCAACGGCATAATCGGAGTCGTAATAGCCACGGGCAACGACCACCGAGCCGTAGAAGCAGGAGCCCATGCCTACGCCGCAATATCAGGCCACTACGGCCCACTGACGGTTTGGAAGAAAAACAAGGACGGAGACCTCGTTGGCGCAATTGAGCTGCCCATGGCCGTGGGAATCATAGGCGGAGCCACGAAGGTGCATCCGGTGGCTAAGGTAGCCTTGAAGATTCTTGGTGTAAAAACAGCCAATGAACTTGGGGAAGTAATGGCGGCGGTGGGGTTGGCTCAGAACCTCGGTGCGCTAAGAGCATTGGCCCACGAGGGCATCCAAAGGGGACACATGTCCCTGCACGCCCGAAACATCGCCATCACGGCTGGAGCCACCAGAGACCTGATCGATTTAATAGTTGAAAAGATGGTTGAAGAGCGCCAAGTGAGACTAGATAGGGCAAAGGAACTGATAGAAGAGTACCGGAAAAGGGAAAAATCTTGATAGTGATTCCAGGTCCAGCGTCTCAAGATCTAGGCAGAAAGGTCGCTGACATACTCAAGTCGAGGATTGTTTCTGTCATTTTCAAGACGTTTCCTGACGGAGAGTCGTATATTCGGCTTGAGGGAAACGTCAAAGACGAAAAGGTAGTAATCGTTCAGACTACTGGACCACCACAAGACATGCACATCATGCAACTTTTTCTGATGGTTGATGCAGCAAAGGACTTAGGAGCCGAGAAAGTGATAGCCGTCGTCCCGTACTTGGCTTATGCCAGACAAGACAAGAGGTTTTTGCCAGGCGAGGCGATAAGCATCGAAACCTTCATCAAACTTATCGAAGCATCAGGAATTGTCCGATTCTTAACCGTGAATATCCATGAAGAAGGCGTTTTGAAGAAATTCAGCGTTCCAGCAGAAAACCTTTCAGCCATGACCCTGTTGGCGGAATACTTCAAGAAAAAGGGATTAGCTGGAGCTTTTTCACTGGCTCCGGATCGAGGAGCATTAGAGCTGGCGAAGGAGGCTGACAAGGTTCTTAACGGAGGATGTGGTTGGCTAAGGAAAGAGAGAGATCGTTTGACAGGAGAAATCCGCGTGGAAGAGAAAAGACTTGACATAAAAGGACGAGATGTTATAGTTTTTGACGACATCATCAGTACCGGAGGAACCATAGCCGCTGCTGTAAAGATGTTGAAGGAAGAAGGGGCAGGGAAAGTTTACGCCGCTTGCACCCACCCGCTTCTTATTGGAGAAGCCAAAAAGAAGATTATGCAAGGCGGAGCCGAAGAAATTGTTGGAACCGACTGCGTTCCCAGCCCCGTAAGCGTAGTTTCGGTTGCTCCAATAATTGCGGAAGCCCTGGTCGAAAGAGGAGTCTAAAGGGTGGCTGAGCTTTTCTTTCTTCTTTCAGGTGAACACCCAACCCTACCCTTATCCGAGTTGAAATCCATCCTGGATGCTGAGGGTCATACATATCGAATCTTGGAGAGACTGACTCAAGTTCTGCGCGTTGAGGCTAGTGTTGGCAGCCTAAAATCTGTCAGCTCCAGATCGGCCATGACGCGAGTTTGCTGTTTAGAGTTACTCAGCTGCAACGCCGTCCTAGCTGAAATCTTGGAGAACATGCGTTCGGCATCTCTAGAAGGCTTTATTGAACAAGGCGAGAGCTTTGCTGCTCGAGTGAGAAGGATAAGGGGCGCTACTCCTCACCTTGTTGGTGTCGAACTGGAACGCAAGCTTGGGGAGCTAATTCTAAACAAGGTTAGAAAGACGAAAGTGAACTTGACGGCGCCTCAAAAGATTTTTTTCGGGATTCTGACGGATAACAGATTTGTCTTCGGATTGAAGATGACTGAAACCTCGCCGAAGCCCTTTGTTGAAAGGAAACCTCGGAAACGACCCTTTTTCCATCCAACCGCCATGCCAGCGAAACTAGCGAGGTGCATGGTGAACTTGGCTCAGCCCAAAGCGGGCGACTTGGTTGTTGATCCGTTCTGTGGAACAGCCAGCATACTTGTTGAGGCTTGGCTTCTAGGGTGCCGCGTGTTAGGGTTTGACGTGCAACCTCGCATGGTGGGGGGTAGTCTGCGAAATCTTCTGCATTACGGTGCGAAACCAGAGGGAGTAGCTGTTGCAGACGCTCGCCATCTTCCAGTGGCTAAAGTTGACTGCGTTGTTACGGATCCTCCTTATGGCAGATCGGCAACGACGCTTGGACAGAGCACTCAAAAAATAATTGAAGACTTTTTGTCAGCGATTAGGGGCATGCTTCCCAAAGGAAGGAGAATTTGTATAGCATGTCCAAAATCCATAGAAATAGGCAGGATTGGTGAAGAGCTTGGTCTTAGGCATACAGGGTCACATTTTGTGTATGTGCATAGAAGTCTAACGAGGGAAATAGCAGTTTTTGAAAGAACTTGAAATGAATGTCCGTATCCTGCTCGCAAACTATTTCTTAGTTTTTTCAAGGAAACTTCGGCGTTGGGTTAAGGCTGCAAGGGCTTTCGCTGCCCTTTCAGGTGTTGGGTAAACCGGTAACCCATTTTTTGTCCAAAGGCTTATGTCTAGCTCTTTAGATGGATGAGGCGTCACGAAGACCATTGGTTTCTTAACCTTCTCCCTGGTCTTTAGCATTTCTGAACGATAATCTTCAGCAAAAATTTCGCGGGTGGGCCCTGCAAAGGGGTCATATGTGAAGATTATGAAGGCGTCAACAACTTCAGACATAATTTCGACTACCTGCGGATGAATACTGGACGCTTGCCCCATAGGAAGCCAGACTAGATCAATTGGGTTAGAAACTCCTGAAAATGGCGGAATCACTTCTCTCAAAAGGTCTTTTAGCTCTAACTTGACTTCCTCAGGCAAATTTATAACTTTAAGGCCAAGCGTCTCGCAGGCATCGGAAGCTGCAACTCCGGCGCCTCCAGCATCAACTATTATTCCAACTTTGTTTCCATTCGGCAAGTAAGGACACCTGAAAGCTATTGCCATGTCAAGCAGCTCTTCAGCTCCTTGTGCCGTGATAATTCCTGCTTGTTTAGAGACGATTTCATGAATTGCGTGGTCTCCTGCCAATGATCCTGTATGGGATGTTATGGCTCTGGTTGCCGCCTCTGTCCTCCCAGCCTTCCAAATTATGATGGGTTTGCTCCTTGAAACTTTCCTCGCCACTTCAATGAGGTCTCTTCCACTTTTTACTCCTTCAATATATGCACAAATTATGTTTGTCTTCGGGTCTGAGCCAAGGTATTGGAGGAAGTCGACGAACGTTAGATCAGACTGGTTTCCGATACTTACAACTTTGCTGAAGCGGAGTCCCTGTTCATAACCCACGAGTATAATGAATTCGCAGACCCAACCGCTTTGGGCAATGAGAGCAACATCTCCACTTTCTTCGGTTACTCTTTCAACATATGGGACAACCGTGTTAAGTCCTGCTTCTGGGCAATATATACCCATGCAGTTTGGGCCGATAATGCGAGAGCCTTCCCTTCTAGCGGTTTGCGTCATCTTTTCTTCTATCTCCTTACCTTCAACACCCATTTCCCCAAAGCCAGCGGCATGAACCACAATGAACTTAACTCCTTTTTTGGAGCAATCTTCAACGGCTTTCGGTATCGCTGAAGAGGGTATCGTGATTATGGCCAAATCGATTTCTTTTGGAATGTCCAACACGCTCGGATATGCCTTAAGTCCTCGAATTTCTCCGCCCCTTGGATTAACCAAGAACAACTCGCTTCTTAATCCACATCCAATGAAGCTGTTCAGGAACATCCCTCCAGATTTGACTATGTCTTCTGAAGCGCCAATAAGGGCTATTGTTTTCGGGTTAAAAACCAAATTCAATGATGCGGAATTCACTGCTCGTTCCTCTCCTCCCATCCCAAGGTCTAATTGAAACGAAACAACATACCCCATCTCTAATAAAAGTAACGAAACCAGAGAGGTACCAATAAAACTAACATAGCATAACTTTATATGAGCGTGCTAAAAGTTGACAGATCTATACGTAATATTCCTCGGAACTGCAGGAAGCATCCCTACGCCCCAGAGGGGTTTGCCAGCCATCGCAATTCGAAGGAAAGGTGAACTCATCCTCTTCGACTGCGGCGAAGGTGTCCAGAGGCAGATGATTCAGGCTGGCGTAGGCTTCCACAGAAAAACAAAGGTTTTCGTCACCCACATGCACGGAGATCACATGCTCGGCTTGCCAGGACTTTTTCAAACCATGTCCTTACTGGATAGGGAGAGGAAATTGGAGGTTTATGGACCACCGGGGATCAAGGCGTTTATAGATGCAATAGAGCAAACCGTTCAGTTCACCCTGACCTTTTCCATCGAAGTTTCTGAAATAAGAAACCTTGGCGTCGTTTGCGAGGAAAAAGAGTGCGAAGTGCACGCAACTTGGGCTGATCACGTGACTCCTAGCTTGGCCTACGCACTGATAGAAAAGCCTCGACCCGGAAAATTTTATGCGGATGGGGCAAAATCTCTCGGAGTTCCTGAGGGACCATTATGGTCAAGGCTTCAACATGGTTCGACGGTTAAGCTTCCGGACGGACGAGTAGTGATGCCGGAAGAAGTTTTAGGTCCTCCTCGTCCTGGAAGGAAAATTGTTTATACTGGAGACACGAGGCCGTCAAAGACTCTCGTTAAATTCGCCCAAAACGCAGACTTACTGATCCATGACGCCACCTTCGATGATGAATTGTTGGAGAGGGCCCATGAAGACGGCCACTCCACGCCAAGCCAAGCCGCGGAAACTGCTAAAAAGGCGAGGACGAAATGGCTGGTTCTAACTCATATCAGCGCGCGGTACAAGGAGCCAACTTTACTGCTAGAGCAAGCGAGGAAGGTTTTTCCTCACGTGGACGTAGCCGAAGACTTCATGAAGATAGACCTTCCTCTCTCAGAGGCCTAAGTGAAAAGTTTTCGTAGAGTTTGAAGGCTTTCTTGCACGTGTTCTATGGATTCCAGCATAATGACATTGCTATACTTGGCTTCCCTAACCGCCTTCGCAACGCTCTCCCAGTTAATAGTGCCGTATCCTATTCCGAGATGCAAGTCGTAGGCTCCATCGTTGTCGCTCACGTGCATATGAACGATTTTTTCAGAGAACTGCCTAATGAAATGTTGAACTTGGCGATTCAAGTTGGCGTGTGCCACATCAAGAACCAATCCTATGTCGTCGTTAAGTTCGTCGTAGAAACGAGAAAAGTCTTCCACGTTCTTCAGGATAAAGGGATAGGGCGCCGGAACATTTTCAATGGCTATTTCAACACCCTCTTTTCTGCCAATCTTCAACAAAGTCCGCACAGAGTCCAAGTTCAGTTGCCAGTCTACTCCGGGATAAAAATGACTGACGCCGGTTTGTAGACCTGGGTGAAACAACCACAATCGGCAATCAAGTTGCCTCGCGTAAAAAATGGATTTTTTCAATCGCTTCAAAACAGCCCGTCGCAATGCTGGACCTGAAAGCGCTATGTTGATACCCGCGAAGGGCGCGTGAACCGCTATTTCCAAATCCTTCGACTGAACCGCCCGTTTCAAGGCTTTCACTCGTCTGCCATTGAGTGCATGTGAACCCTCATCAACAATTTCCACATGACGCACATCAACCTTCTGAAGGTGCTTCAAGAGGGAAGGAAAGGACTCCCCGAGGCAGAAAAGCATGGATAAACCGATCGGGGGTATTCCATGTGAAGATGCGTAACCTTTAGTCTTTAGCATTCTGGTTCAACCTTGCTATTTGCGAGGGAAAGAAATAGAATTTGCGAAGGGGAGTAGAAATAGGTTTTGTTATTCTTTAGTTTCTTCCCAAAAACTAAAAGGATTTCTTTTGTTTAGTAGTTCTTTAGCCCATCCCATTCTGGATATTTTTTTAAGCTCCATCCCATCTTCAAATAAAGACCATTCTGCCTCACATGATTTACACCGTATATCTGGGTAGAATGCAGATGGTTCATATCCTTCCTCAGACCCGCATATTGGACACTTTGGAAAGTGTTTCTGTACTAATTTTATTTTATCTGATATAGAAGGCAATTTACTCCAATTAATATCAGAAGTTTCTTTCTTAAATCTTTAGTACAACTTGAAATGATGTATAATGCGAAGTAAAACACGAATGGAAGGAGCAGACAGAAGGAAACGAAAAAACAAGCTCGCACGCGCAGTAGAAGATGATTCTATAGGTATCTTTCACAAAAGTTTAAGCATTTCACTGTTGATTTTATTCTTGGGGAATTCTTTATGGCAAATATTCAAATAAAAACCAGAAGAACAATTGTTTTTGGTTTGTTAACTGCTATGGTCCTGATCGGCTGCTCGGCGTTTAGCGTTCAGGAAGCCTTCGCTCTATCTCTGGGAGAGTCCGCCCGCTACACTATACTTTTACCGCTCGATGAGATGGCCGTTTATCAGACGTATGAGACATTGGGCGTTGTTAGAACCGCGGACGGCCTCGCATATGCTGTCACTTCGAGGACTGAATGGTACTCTTATGTTGACGGTATTATCGGCACCCAACTGTTGAATCGCGAGATTGGTCTGGCTCTCATCTCAGTTGATAATTCTAAGCTGTTGCTTTCGTCTATTGACTGGCGTCGGTTTGATGAGAACGGCAAAACCACAATGCACCGCGTAACCTCTGTCAAATTCAAGCATGTGGGAAAAACCGCAATCGTGGATTGCGTGGCATACATGCTTCCCCCGGAAGCGCCTGAAAAGGTAACTGCCCATTTCGAAATATCTGACGCAGACTCGATTAGCACTCAAAGGAATACGCTGTGGTATTACATGCTTTATGAAAGAAACTATAGAATCGGAAAGACATACAGGCTTTACTGGGTCTATTGGGACCACGGAAGAAAGATTTGGGGCTACACATATTCCGACATGAAGCTTACAGAGAAGACATACAAAACCGTCAAGGCGGGGACATTCCTCTGCTACCACTTCGAACAGCAATATTATTATCCTCCTCCAGGTTGGTCGGCATTTATGCAGGACGAATATGTCATGGTAAAGTCGAAGGCACTCGTCTACGCCGAAGACGTAAATGTTGGTACATACGAACTAACAGGATACCGTCCCGGCTGGAATTAGTCAAATCCCCCCCTTTTTTCTCTCTACAAAAACTGCAACTGCAGATTATCTCTTAAATAAACAATCAAAGAACCAGCTAAATGCATGTAGAATTACCTATGAATTGGTTCATCATATCCTTAAGGCTTTACCAGTCTCTACATAACCATTAGATTATGCAGTTCATGACTAGAATAGTAAAGAAAGGCATTAGTTCTTAGTGGTGTCAACATTCTAAGTCGTTGTAGTCTTTGTCTTTCCTCGCTTTAAATTGAGTCAATTTTAGGGAGTACACTAACCACATCATTAAATATGAAGGTTACGGAATTCAGTTCAACAAATCAACATTCGAATGTTAAGCCTTCCCCCGCAAATCCATTAAAAATCATACTTCTAAGAATGTTGAAAACTTTAGCATGTTGGTGTCAATTGTGTACAGAATCCCAACATAATGCAAATGAAAGAAATTTAAGCCTTCAATTCTGAGTCTATTCATTCCTAAGCAATAAAACAAGCTAATATCTAACTTAGGGGTTAGTTTCTTCCCAAAACATAACTATGAAATAGTATGCGAAGAGACAATAGAAGACTATGAACTCTTTGATGTAAGCGTTCGTCAAGCTGATGACCGTTAGAAGAAATGTCAATGCACAGAGGAATAGAAGAAACAATCTAATTTTTGTCTTTTCATTCATCTTGTTACCTCGCCTTCTAGGTTGTTTTTGGAGCAAGCCACTCAACGAGTTCACGTGGGTTATCGCAACGGATTTGAACCCTGATGGGTCCCAAAAGCGATTCTCCCACTGCCTTTGAAAATGAAATGTGACCTGCATAAGCTACTTGTTTGTTCAAGTAGAAAACTATGGATTTCCCGCCTAGTCCATCAAATAACACGCCTCGGGCAGCGTCGCGAATTCTCTCCCTGCGAAGCAAATTGTAGAGCTTAGTGAGCCCTTCGATGCCCTTGGTCTTCGCTATGAGGAGGCTTCCCCGCCCGTGGGATTTAACTTCAAACTCAATGCTTCCAAAGATGTTTTCCACAGCCCGCCTTACCTTTTCAGGGTCCTCAGTGGGGTTGACTTCAACTTCTACGTGAACATCTACTTCATCCACTTACCTAGCACCTCCCTTAAGAATTCACGAGTTTTCCTTTTCAATTGAGTCTTTGTCCCTTCGTTCACGATCATGTGATCAGCAGTGGCGATGACGGCTCCTAGGCCAACGCCGAGCTCCCGCAAGTCTCGTTCCATGAAGGTTTCCCAGCCCTCGGGATCATCGCTTCGCTTCCTCTGAAATAGACGTCGAAATCTTGTTTCGGGCGATGCGTGGATGGCGATGAGGGTAAAATTTGGAAACCATTTCTTGAATTCTTCTACCTCATGTAGGCTCCGGATGCCCTCAACAACAACGACTTTCCCCTCTGCTTTCTCCATTTTTGGAATGCACCGCTTGGCTACAGCGGCTTGTCCCTCTTCCTCTCTGAGTTTGAGCATAATCGTGCCCAAATTTTCCGGTGTAGGCTTAAGTTTCCTTCGCTTAGCCTCGTCTCTGATTTCGTCTCCCATCACCACGGCTGGGTAGCCCATTTCCTGGACGATCTCCCTAATCGTAGCCTTTCCGGCGCCCGGCATTCCAGCCACGCCAATGACAATCTTTTCTTCCATTGTAGTGTCATCTCTATCCTCTGGGCTTCTCACCCTATAACGCTTGGGTTGAAAGTTATTATAGATGGTGTGTATGGAGAATAAATTAAATAGATTTACGAGAATTAGCAAGAGGGCTTGTCATGTCTGAGACCATTAGAAGTTTTGTTGCCTTTGACATTGACAGTGAACTTGTGCTTAAACGACTGTCAGAGGCTCAAAACATACTCACTAACACGGGTGCAGATTTGAAACTGGTTAAGCCTCAAAACATCCACGTAACCATGAGGTTTCTGGGGAACATATCTCCGCCCATGGTTGACTCCATTCACGAAGAAATGAAAAAAATTTCCTTCACTCCCTTTGAAATAGAGCTAAAGGGTTTAGGAGTCTTCCCCAGTTTAGAATACGCCCGCGTTGTTTGGGTTGGAATCCGAAAGGGCGCTGACGAGCTTATGAACGTCTTTAACCAATTAGAGCCCTGCCTCAGGAGGCTTGGCTTCAAGCCGGACCCCAAGGGATTCAGTCCCCATCTAACGGTAGCTCGAGTAAAAACTGGAAGACACAAAGCCGAACTCGTCAAATGTGTCGAGGACTTGGTGGACTACGAGTTTGGCATAATTAAGGCTGACTATTTAAAGCTTAAAAAAAGCGTTTTAACACCGAAAGGTCCCATCTATACGACTTTAAGAGAGGTTCGCGGAGGCTAGAACCGCATAAAAGTCCAGTGATGTTTATGACTTCAGTCCTTGAAGAAATTTGTGCCGATGTTTTGAAAAAAGTCACTCCAAATCAAGAAGAAAGAAAGCGTATCCTCGCGTTAGCCAAGGAGTTGACAAAGAAGGTGACTGCGGCGGGGAAGGAAGCTGGGGTGGAGGCCGAAGTTAGGGTGGAGGGTTCTGTTGCGAAGGACACCTGGCTCAGCGAGGAGCCTGACATTGACATTTTCATGCGCGTGCCAATCACCATGCGCCGCGAGGCCTTCGGAACCATCTGCTTGGAAATAGCGAGAAGGGCTACTGAGGGTTTCAAGCAGGTTGAAAGGTTTGCGGAGCATCCCTATTTGGAGGCCGTAATCGACAACGTACGAGTGAATATTGTTCCATGCTATCGGGTGAAGCGTGGCGAGTGGATTAGCGCCACTGATAGGACGCCCTTCCACACTGATTACGTGAAGCCTTTGCTGGACGAACAAATGTGTGGAGAGATAAGGCTTCTGAAAAGATTCATGAGGGGCATTGACGTTTATGGAGCTGAAATAAGGGTTGGAGGCTTCAGTGGATACCTCTGCGAGCTTCTCATCCTTAACTACGGATCGTTCATCAAGGTCTTGAGGTCGGTCGCAGACTGGAAGGAAAGGTGGATCATCGATTTCGAGGGGTATTACAAGGGAAGAGAGAAAGAAGTGGAGAAGATTTTTGAAGAGCCATTGGTTATGGTGGACCCCGTCGACAAGGGGCGAAACGCTGCTGCGGCTGTTAGAAAAGAAAAGCTGGATGAACTTATTGTTGCGGCAAGAGCGTTTCTCGAAGTTCCGCACCCGAAATTCTTTTGCCCACGGAAGATGCGAGCCCTTGACGCGGAAAGCTTTGTTCAAGCCATAAAAACTCGTGGATCAACCATTGCGTTTGTAATGTTTGGAAAAGTTAACGCGGTGCCAGATGTTCTTTGGGGTCAGCTTTACAAGTCCCAGAGGTCTCTGCGGAAAATG